>JAEEGG010020313.1_pt1 | contig 13293 bp, 7 predicted proteins | sample 9134161 | NCBI WGS metagenome assembly JAEEGG01 (sample SAMN16246543, study PRJNA631951) | gut metagenome | biome: gut microbiome; feature: rumen; material: CR-attached | host: Bos | place: Iran: Karaj | collected 2018-10 | reverse complement strand
GCGCCGTTCTGACTTTTTTAATGCTCCGGCGCCCCCCGAGATCTACCCTCTTTCCCTCCGCGGCGCTCTTCCGATCTGTTTTCGGTGCTTATGCTCGTCCCTTGTCCCTCGGCAAAGCCTGCAGTGCCGTATTCCAGCTCGAAACCATCCACCGCCGCCGTGGTGCTCCAAGTAACCACAACCTCGTGTATGTCGGCCGTGGCTTGCAAAGCCGTGATGCTGGCGCAAGTATCCGGCAGCGTGGTGAAGCTTACATTTGTCCATCCGCTGTAGGCACCGTTCTGACAGGCAGAGCGCACATGCACGTCATACTGTGTCCCTGCTTCTAGGCCGCTAATGGTGACACTGTTTTCACTGGTGCTTACTGTCGTTCCTTGGCCTTCGGCGAAGCCTGCAGTGCCGTATTCCAGCTCGAAACCGTCCACAGCCGCCGTGGTGCTCCAAGTAACCAAAGCCTCATGTATGTCGGCTGTGGCTTGTAAAGCCGTGATGCTGGCGCAAGTGTCCGGCATCGTAGTGAAGATTACACTCGCCCATTCGCTGTGGGCGCCATTCTGACAGGCTGAACGCACATGCACGTCATATTGCGCTTCTGCCTCAAGACCGCTGATAGTGACACTGTTGTTGCTGGTGCTTATGCTCGTCCCTTGACCCTCGGCAAAGCCCGCAGTGCCGTATTCCAGCTCAAAGCCGTCCACCGCCGCCGTTGTGCTCCAGATTATCACGGCCTCGTGTATATCGGCCGATGCCTGCAAAGCCGTGATACTGGCGCATGTATCAGGCTCCGGCGGTTCAACATGCCACAGGGTCAGGTTGTCGAGACAGAGGTATGAGCCCTGCTGCCTACTGGTACCTGCCGACGATATCAGCAGGATAATCAGCGAGTCGGGCGTCTGCTCGGCATAGCTTGCGTCATACTCGTGCAGCGACATGTAATTTACCGTGAAGGGTGTATAGCCGTTGCAGTCGGTGAGGGCAGTGTTGGCACCGCCGCCCACCACCTCGCGTCGGTGCGTGACGCTGTTGTAGCGCGTGCCCAGCATCACCACGCCGCCGTTGTCGCCGCTCGTGGCCGAATGGTACTTATAGCTGCCCGACAGATAGGTGGGCTCGAAGCTGCCAAGGGCCAAGCCTCCGCTGATGATATAGTTTATGTCCAGTGCCGCAAGCGATGCCAGCAGCGCCGGAGTGTTGTTCAGGTTCGACATAAGGCTGTTCATGATGGGTATGAAATGGTCGATGTCCACCTGGCCCGTCGACAAGATGCTCGGAAACACCTCGCTGGTAAGCTCCGGGTCGATGGAACCCGACGCAAGGCTGTACACCGTAGAGCTGATGATGTCGCTCAGCTTGAAAGTCTGCAGTTTCACAGCCGAGCTGCCGTTTGGCACGCTGCCAGTCTCCTTGCTGGCCTTGATGAGCGGCAGATTGGTGTTCACCGTGATGGTTATACCAATAGAGAACGACTCGTTCACAGGATAGGTCAGATAATCCCACCCCGTGGGCGTCGTATAGCTGCTATACACCGTCAGCGGTATGAAGCCAGTAACGCTGTAGCCCGAGTGTGACGTCCACTGCTCAAAACTGCCGTAAGGCACCGCCATCTCCGTACTCGTCTGGCCATAGGCAAAACCTTGCGCCATCAGCGCTGCAACCATAAAGATAAAAGCCTTGTTTCTCATGATTATACAACCTTTTTGACGGTGCAAAGATACATATTTTTATAAATATGGAGATATTTTTTCGGCCATCGGCGTACATTTTCCTGTCGCCATCCGCGTGCCTGCCCCGTACCTTGTTCGACAGTATGACGGTTGTTCAACGGTTGTTTAACGCTATAAACCGGAGAACAACCGGTAAACAACCGTAGAACAGTCGGACCGAAGTCGGAGAAGAACCGTACAAATTTTGTAGCACTGACACCGGACTGCCATTTTGGCAGTTCTTGTTGTTTGGTACACTTATTGTTAATGTATGGTTGCTTGAATGTGTGTGGATACACAAGCCAAATGCTCAAGCAATCATGCAATAACGCAATCAAACAATCAAAAATCAAATAACTATGACCTTAGACAAGTTCACAATCAAAGCGCAGGAGGCCGTGCAGAAAGCCCAGGAGGTTGCCGTGGGAGGGCAGCATCCGGCCATCGAGACGGCCCACCTGCTGAAGGGGCTCCTCTCGGAAGACGAGAACGTGACGCCCTACCTCCTCAAGAAGATGGAGGTAAACATCCCCCGCCTGACGCAGCAGGTGGATGAAATCCTTAACAGTATGCCGCGCGTCAGCGGCGGTCAGGTGTACCTGAGCAGCGACGCCAACCAGGCCCTCGTCAGTGCACAGCAGCGCGCCACCAAGATGAACGACGAATTCGTCAGCGTGGAGCATCTGCTGCTGGGCATCCTCAGCGGCCGCGACCGTGTGTCGCAGCTCCTCAAGGACGCCGGCGTCAGCGAGAAGGCATTGCTCGCCGCCATCGCCGACCTCCGCAAGGGCAGCAAGGTGACCAGCCAGAACCAGGAGCAGACGATGAACGCCCTGAACAAGTACGCCAAGAACCTCAACCAACTGGCTCAGGCTGGCAAGCTCGACCCTGTCATCGGACGTGACGAGGAGATACGCCGTGTGCTGCAGATCCTCTCGCGCCGTACCAAGAACAACCCCATCCTCATCGGCGAGCCCGGTGTGGGTAAGACCGCTATCGCCGAGGGCCTCGCGCAGCGTATCGTCAGCGGCGACGTGGCCGAGAACCTGAAGTCGAAGACCATCTACAGCCTCGACATGGGTGCCCTGATAGCAGGCGCAAAGTACAAGGGCGAGTTCGAGGAGCGTCTGAAGAGCGTCATCCGTGAGATCAACGAGGCCGACGGCGAGATCATCCTCTTCATCGACGAGATACACACTCTCGTTGGTGCCGGTGGCGGTGAAGGGGCCATGGACGCCGCCAACATCCTCAAGCCCGCGCTGGCGCGTGGCGAGCTGCGCGCCATTGGTGCCACCACTCTGGCCGAGTACCAGAAGTACTTTGAGAAGGACAAGGCCCTGGAGCGTAGGTTCCAGAGTGTGCTCATCGACGAGCCGTCGGTGCTGGACACCATCAGCATCCTGCGTGGCCTGAAGGAGCGCTACGAGGTGCACCACCGTGTGCGTATCAAAGACGAGGCCATCATTGCCGCCGCCGAGCTCTCGCACCGCTACATCAGCGACCGTTTCCTGCCCGACAAGGCTATTGACCTCATCGACGAGGCCGCCGCCAAGTTGAGGCGTGAGATTGACTCGGTGCCCGAGGACCTCGATGAGATTGAGCGCCGTATCCGTCAGTTGGAGATTGAGCGCGAAGCCATCAAGCGCGAAAACGACCAGGACAAGATTGCTCAGATTGACAAGGAACTTGGCCAACTTCGCGAGGAGCGCGACCAGATGAAGGCTCGCTGGCAGAACGAGAAGAGCATCGTGGAGGAGATACAGGCCGAGGTGAAGAACATCGAGAGCTACAAGTTCGACGCCGAGCAGGCCGAGCGTGCAGGCGACTACGCCAAGGTGGCCGAACTGCGCTACGGCCGCATACGCGAGGCCGAGAAGAAAGTCTCCGACCTCAAGGAGCAACTCAAGCAGATGCAGACCGACAATGCCATGATAAACGAGGAGGTGGACAGCGAGCAGATTGCCGAAGTTGTCTCCAAATGGACAGGCATCCCCGTGACGCGTATGCTGCAGAGCGAGCGTGAACGCCTGCTGCACCTCGAGGACGAGCTGCACAAGCGTGTTGTGGGTCAGGACGAGGCCATCAGTGTCATCGCCAATGCCGTGCGCCGCAGCCGTGCGGGTCTCTCGGACGGCAAGCGTCCTATAGGCAGCTTCATCTTCCTCGGCACCACGGGTGTCGGCAAGACCGAGCTGGCAAAGGCTCTGGCCGAGGTGCTCTTCGACGACGAGAACATGATGGTGCGTATCGACATGAGTGAATACCAGGAGCGCCACAGTGTCAGTAGGCTCATCGGTGCACCTCCAGGCTATGTGGGCTACGACGAGAGCGGTCAGCTGACAGAGGCTGTGCGTAGGAAACCCTACAGCATAGTGCTGTTCGACGAGATTGAGAAGGCTCACCCTGACGTGTTCAACATACTGCTGCAGGTGCTTGAGGACGGCCGTCTTACCGACAACAAAGGCCGCACGTGCGACTTCAAGAACACCATCATCATCATGACCTCTAACATGGGCAGCGACATCATCCGCGAGAAGCTGGAGAACGGCGTGCCCTCGCAGTACGACCTCGACGAGACCAAGAATGCCGTCATGGAGATGCTCAAGCAGCGCATACGTCCCGAGTTCCTGAACCGTATCGACGAGATTATCATGTTCCAGCCGCTGACTCAGAACCAAATCAAGGACATCGTGCGCATCCAGTTGCGCTCAGTGGCCAAGATGCTGGAGCAGAACGACATCACCATCAGCGCCACCGACGAAGCCGTCAACCGTTTGGCCGAAGTGGGCTACGACCCCGCCATGGGCGCCCGACCGGTGAAACGTGTCATACAGCGCGAGATCCTTAACGAGATGTCCCGCCAGCTCCTCGAAGGCAAGATTCACAGCAACGAGACCATCATCATCGATGTCATCGACAGCCAGTTCGTCTTCTACAATCCGAACAACAAGGCGTAAAACATCAACACACTTCCCAAGCATCGAGGCCCGCGACATTCGTCGCGGGCCTCGTCATATATATACCACTTTAATCATTCTTGTCCGGCTATTGATTGACCTTTAGCTTGTCTTGGAAGCAATGACCCTCCCTTTTTTGTTAATAGAATAGAAAAAGATGATATAATTTGCTGATAATTAGTAAATTGTTAATCTGGATTAATTTTTTTGCAAATTTGGAAAAAAAGTGCTTTTTTTAACATTTGTAATTGGCTGATTCTTAGTATCAACTCCGTATCAACTCCGACCCAACTCCGTATCAATTCCGACCCATGTCCGACCATGGTCGGAGATGATATGGAGAAGGTACGGTGGTGGTACGATTTTTTTATTTTGTCATGTTCGAGAAAATGTTTATCTTTGCAGAAAGAAAAGAATTGAGAAAAAAGAGTTAATAATTAAGAATTAGGAGTTTAGAAAAACGATGGATAATTTTGTAGTTTCGGCAAGGAAGTATCGTCCGACGACTTTTGCGAGTGTTGTGGGGCAGGAACATATCACGCGGACGCTGAAGAACGCGATAGCGACTGGACAGCTGCCGCAGGCGTTTCTGTTTTGCGGTCCCAGGGGAGTGGGTAAGACGACGTGCGCCCGAATTTTGGCAAAGACAATCAATTGCGAGCATCAGACGGCGGACGGCGAGGCATGCAACGAGTGCGAGAGCTGCCGCTCGTTCAACGAGGGTGCTTCGATGAGCATCTTCGAGCTGGACGCGGCCTCGAACAATTCGGTGGATAATATGCGAGATCTGGTGAAGCAGGTGTATATCCCGCCGCAAACGGGCAAGTACAAGGTCTACATCATCGATGAGGTGCACATGCTGAGCCAGGCGGCATTCAATGCTTTCCTGAAAACTCTCGAGGAGCCGCCGGCATACGCGAAGTTTATCCTCGCCACCACCGAGAAGCACAAGATTATTCCCACGATTCTGAGCCGTTGCCAGGTGTTCGACTTCAAGCGGATTGAGAACGAGGATATTGTGAAGCATTTGAAATATGTGGCCGACAGCGAGGGGGTGAAATACGAGGAAGGTGCCCTGGAGGTGATAGCCCGCAAGGCCGAGGGCGGACTGCGCGATGCGCTGTCGATTTTCGACCAGTTGGTCAACTTCACCCAGGGGCAGCTCACCTATCAGGGGGTGCTGGAGAACCTGAATGTGCTGGATTCGGATTATTATTTCAAGCTGGTCGATTTTCTGAAGGCCGGCAACCTGAGCGGAGCGCTGTTGCTCTATCAGGAGGTGATTGGCAAGGGCTTCGGTGGGCAGCATTTCCTGACGGGTCTGTGTGAGCACCTGCGGAATCTGATGGTCAGTCTCGACCCGATGACGCTTCAGCTCATCGACGGCGGCGCGGCACTGCGACAGCGCTACGGCGTACAGGCGCAAGGATGTGGCCTGCCGGCATTGCTGGGCTGGTTGAATACAGCCTCCGACTATGAGTATCGGTTTCGCGAGGCGAATAACAAGAACTTGTTTGTCGAGGTGTGCCTGATGAAGATGGCCACGGCCTTGATGACGCAGGGATAGATTGCAAGAAGTCCCGAAAGGGCAGGCACGGATACAACACAAAACACGTCTGTAGAGACGCGGCCCGCCGCGTCTCAGCAAGAGGCACCTGCCCTCAAGGAGACGCAGCAGGCTGCGTCTCTACATGAGGCACCGAAGGTGAACCTTAATGTGCCGCCGCTGGGCGGCATCTCTATCAAGGTGGCGCAGACCAAGGTGGAGCCGGTTCATCACATCGCCGTGGAGGTGAAACCTCTGACGGAAGAAGACTTGGCGATGTACTGGCAAGAGGCAGGGGAGAGGCTGGGCCTGCAGGATTTGTTGGCCGAAGCAATTCCTCACTTGGGTGAGAAACAAGGGTGCTTTGAGGTCGACGCGCAGTCGGTGTCGTTCCACGAGGAGTTCAAGCCGCACAAGATTGACGTCATGGAGTTCCTGCGAGAGAAGACGGGAATGAAGATGTTGGATTGCAAGGTCAACCCGTTGTTTGTCAGTAAGGAAGAGGTGATATACTCTCCCGAGGACAAGTATAGCGCCATGGTGGAGCAAAATCCCAAGCTTGCGGAGCTAAGGAAGTTGTTCCCGATGATAGATTATTGAATGTAAAGGTTTAAAGAGCAAGGTGAAGATTCCTTTTTATAAATTTGACGGGGCGGGAAATGATTTCGTCGTGATAGACAATCGCGACGGAGGCTTCCGTGCAACGGAAGCCGAGGTGGCAAAGATATGCCACCGGCGTTTCGGCGTGGGTGCCGACGGACTGATGACGCTGGAGGCGGCATCGGATGGCTTCGATTTCGAGATGAAATACTATAACAGCGACGGACGGCTGGGGTCGATGTGCGGCAACGGCGGCCGTTGCATTGCGGCGTTCGCGCATGTGTTAGGCATGGGCAAAAAACTGCATTTCAAGGGCTATGACGGACCGCACGACGCGGAGATCGTGATGTGGGACGAGGAGCGTCGGCTGGGCATCGTGAGACTGGGGATGCGGAGTGTGGGTTCGAAGGAGGTGCGTCGTTGTATGGAGGGATGGTTTTTGGATACCGGCTCGCCGCATTATGTACAGCGTGTCAGTGATTTGGAGCATTTCGACGTGGTGGGAGAAGGCCGTCGCATTCGCAATATCGCCGAGGAATTCCCGCAAGGCACCAATGTCGATTTCATCGAGGACCTACCCGACGGACGCCTTATGGTGCGCACTTACGAGCGCGGTGTGGAGGACGAGACATGGGCCTGTGGGACAGGGGTTACCGCCTGTGCCATAGTGACGGGTTGCCGTAGCATAGTGACGAAGGGTGGCGACTTTAAAGTGACGTTTGATGCCACGGGCGAAAGGTATGACAATGTTTGTTTGATTGGGCCGGTGGCCTTGAATTATACAGGAGAATGGATTTGTTCAGCGCTATAGACACAGAGCCCGTCCGCAGACGCATGGACGAGCTGGCCGAAGAAATCGACCGGCTGAACTATGAATATTATATGAACGACCGTTCGTTGGTCTCCGATTTCGAGTTCGACGCTATGTTGCGCGAGTTGCAAGACCTTGAACGTCAGTATCCCGAACTGGCTTCGCCGTTGTCGCCCACGAAGCGAGTGGGTGGCGAGGTGAACAAGAGTTTCCGACAGGTGCAGCATAGGTTCCCGATGCTTTCGTTGGGAAATACATATAGCATTGAGGAGATTGAGGATTTCGAGGCGCGGACGCGGAAATTGCTTGACGGCAAGGAGTTTTCTTATACCTGCGAGTTGAAATACGACGGTGTGGCCATTGGCTTGACCTATCGTCATGGGCGCCTGGTGCAGGCTGTGACGCGCGGCAACGGCGCTGTGGGCGACGACATCACGCTGAACGCAAAGACCATTCCCACCATTCCGTTGAAACTGAGGGGCGAATATCCCGACGATTTCGAGGCCAGGGGTGAGGTGGTTTATCCCTTCGAGGCTTTCGACGCGATGAACAAGCAGCGCGAAGAGGAGGGCTTGGAACCTTTCGCCAATCCAAGGAATGCTGCCAGTGGAAGCTTGAAGCTGCAGGACTCGGCCGAATGTGCCAAGAGGAAACTGATGTTCTGTATGTATTTCATGATGGCACCCGACGGTGTGACGCTGCCCGACACCCACTTCGGACGCCTGGAATGGGCGCGCCAGATGGGCTTCAAGGTGCAACCCTACATCAAGGAGTGCAAGGACATCAAGGATATAAAAGACTTTATAGAATATTGGGACAAGGAGCGATGGAATCTTCCGTTCGGCATCGACGGCATCGTCATCAAGGTGAACCAGACGCCGCTGTGGGAGGTTCTTGGACTGACGGCCAAGAGTCCGCGCTGGGCCATAGCCTACAAATTCAAAGCCGAACGTGTCAGCACGCCGTTAGAGAGTATAAGCTATCAGGTGGGGCGCACGGGCGTCATCACGCCAGTGGCCAACTTGCGTCCAGTGTGGCTTGGCGGCACGACAGTGAAGCGCGCCACGTTGGTCAACGCAGATTTTATTGCCAAGATGGACATTCATATCGGCGACCATCTTTTCATTGAGAAAGGTGGTGAGATTATCCCGAAAGTTGTAGGAGTAGACCTTGAGCAGCGGAGGGAAGGATCGATGCCGGTGCAATACATAGTCCGCTGCCCGGAATGTGGAGCCGAATTGGTTCGAGCCGAAGGGGAGGCGGGTCACTATTGCCCTAATGCCGATGGATGTCATCCTCAGATTATCGGGCGGTTGGAGCATTTCGTCGGCCGCAAGGCGATGGACATAGAGAGTCTTGGCCCCGAGCGGTTGGAACTGCTCTACAAGGCCGGATTGGTGAGGAATATTGCCGACATCTACGACCTGAAGAGAGAACAACTCATCGGGTTAGGCGAAGAATCGACTATACAGGACAAGTCTGCCGACAACCTGTTGGCGGCCATCGAGGCATCGAAGCAGGTGCCGTTCGAAAGGGTGCTTTTTGCAATGGGAATAAGATATGTGGGAGAGGTAGGAGCCAAGAAACTGGCGCGCTACTTTAAGAACATCGACGCCCTGATGGGTGCCGATGTCGCCGAGCTGGCCCAGGTAGAAGATGTGGGCGAGGTGACGGCGAAGGCGGTGAGCGATTGGTTCGCCAATCCACTACACCGCGAAATTATTACACGGCTGAGAATGGCGGGGCTACAAATGAGTGGAGTATGGAAAATGGAAAGTGGAAAGTTGGAGGGAATGACTTTTGTGGTGAGTGGCGTCTTCGAACATTTTTCTCGCGAAGAAATCAAAGCCGATATAGAAAACCATGGCGGCAAGGTGTCGGGCTCTATCAGTGGTAAGACAACCTACCTGTTGGCGGGAGAGAAAATGGGACCCGAGAAACTGAAGAAAGCCGAAAAACTCGGAGTGAAGATACTCTCCGAGGCTGAATATTTATCATTGACTGCTGAAGGATGAAGCACTTGATGATAATAGTGTTGGCATTGTTTACGGCGACCATTGGACAGTCACAGGAGACATTGCACAGTTGGGATGTTTCTTTGAATGTCGGCTACATGATGCCCAATAACTCGACCTATAAAGATTTTGCATCCTCCACTTTCGGCGTGGATGCCATCTGGTGGTTCCGCGGCATCGACACGTCGTTTTGGCGTAGCAAAAAACACTACCCGTTTTTTGGCCTCAAACTCTCGTATGCACACATCCCCAACTCGGTAGCCGGCGACCGCTTGGGCCTCACAGGTCAGGTGCGTCAACAACTCTTCGGACTTGAACACTGGGAGTGGAGTGCCGGCGTGGGTCTCTCGGCCTACACCAAGCCTCGCAGCCTCACCGGCGACACCAACAATATATTTATTGGTTCGCTCATCAACTGCCTGATAGACCTGGGCATCACCTACCGTCCAACCGAGCGCTTCTTCCTCTCGGCCCGTGTGCTTCACACCAGCAACGGCATGCTGATGTGGCCCAACATGGGGTTGAATTATTTCCAAGTGGACATGGGCTATACCTTCGGACAGAGACAGCCCGGTAGTTTCCCGACAAATGTTGGAGAGTCAAAGGTTCCGAAAAAGGAGTTCGGCATCGCCATATCTCCCGGCATTGTGATGTCGCGCGACCGCGACTTTGAAGGTTATTATTTCTGCTACGACCTGAACCTCTATTACCAGAAATACGTCAGCCCGACGTTTGCCTTTGGAGGAGCGGTGGATCTATGGTATAATACCAACGACACCAAACATTTGGAACGCGAAGAGGGTGTCTACAAGATTCCGCTGTATGTGAGCGCCATGGCATTCGCAGAATTCTTCTGGGGGCCCGTGAGCCTCAAGGCAGGCATAGGACCCAATATCGTGGTTTCTCCGCAAGTGACGATTCCGTATTACGAGCGATTGGGTGTCTACTATAACTTTGGCAACAACTATGCCGGCGTGGCTGTCAACGCCCACGGAGGCCGTGTAGAGTTTATCGAATGGACCTACGGCCGGCGCTTCCCTGTGTGGTAAGGGTTATTCCTCCGATTTCTTCAAAATATCTTGTATGATGCTGGCTTTCCACGGTGTTTTCAGGTCGAAAATCTCTTCGACAGGACGGCTCAGCATCTCAATGAAAAGGTGTGTATTGTCTTGATGCTCCATTTGCTCCAATTCATGGGCAACTTGTTGCCAATCGTGCTGTGAGTAGAGCAGCGGCACGAAGTTATTCATGTCGAAGTTGCGTACCACCATGTTGTCGATGCCTTCGGTCTCGATGCGCGAGTGGGCACGTGCGAGTTTGATTTCACCTACTTCCTGCAACACTTGTTGGTATTTTTCATAGAGCACGTATTCGTTCATGAGGAAAGCCACGATGGTGTCAGAAAGGCTGTTCCACATCTTACGTGGCAGAGGACGGGCTACAAAACGCCCAATCATGAAGCTTCCTGCTGTGAGCCCTGAGATGTTGCGCTTGCGGCAATGTGCATATAAGCGACGGAAGAGTTCCACTTTGTTGCTGGTGGTGAGGTGGTCGAAAAGGCGTCCTTGGTCGTTATGGTCACCCATGCGACTTTGCAGTACTCCTTCAACGTAGTCTCCCGGGTGTTGCTCGAACCAGGTGTTGACGATGGCAGCAGCTTTTTTGGGTTGGTTCTGTAAATTGCATCGGATGAGTCGCGCCAGTTTGCTGATGTCGCTGATATAAGATACCTCGTTGGAGGTGACAATCTGTTGATATTTCTCGTAGGCATCTTTCATGCGATGGAAGAAAATTTTCTCCTCGTCATTGAGTTCTACGTCGGCGCCTTCAAGATATTTAGTGAATCTGGCAGGTTTGAAAGCGGCCTGTCCTTTATAAATGCTCTGCCGTTTGGAACTAACAGTGATCATTTCTCCTTCTGCAATGGTGCGACCTTCGGCATTGACAATGGTGTTGCCGTTGATGTGGATGCCATAGGATTGGAGATCCATGAAAGCGGGAATACCATAGCCGCGACAGGCGGTGACAACATGGATGGCGGCGGGCATCATCGAGAGGATGGCGTCGAGTTCGTTGAGGGTAATGGTGTCTTGCGGCACAAAATGACTTTGGCAGAGACACACACGCTCGCCCTTGCTTTTGTATTCGTGAGCCTTGGCCACCGAGAAGCACAGTCGTGCCGATATGGCGGTGCGTGGCAACACACTTAATCCGTGGCCAAAGAATTCGAGTTCCGAGATGGTTTTGTCGTCTATAGAGGCGGATACTATCTGACGAAGGTGGTATGGTTTGATGAGGTCGAGGACATAATGGTCGGCAATCAATCCCTCTCCAAGCATGTCGATGGCAGAGATAAGGGCTGCCCGACCGGTCATCTCGGAGGCGTTGAGTTGAAGTACCGAAAAGAGGCTTAGTTCATGAGGACGGCTTTCGACAGCAAACTCAATGGTGACAGGAGTCTTGTATCTGCTCTCCAATTTCTTCAGCAAAGGGTCGAAGTGATATACTGCCGGAAATTTTTTGCGGATTTCGTTTCGGTTTGTATAGGCGCTATCTTCGGTGGTGACATCGCCGGTCATAATCTCCTCGCCGAAGATATTGCGATAACTTTCTATCTGTTTGCCTTCGCCAGTGCGTGAGTGTCGGCTATAGAGCACTCCGGGATAGCTTTCGTCGTTGCCGATAGTCCATACCATGCGCTGCAGGATAAGGCTCGGGTAGGCTTGCTTTCCCTGCATGAAGGTGAGGATAAGGTCGGGGTTGTTGAGGTAGAATTGGCGTACAAACTGGGTGAGACGCAAGGCTTGGTAGTGGGCGTCAGTGATGAGTTTTTCTTCGCCGGCGGCAAGAATTTTACCTTCTAACTTGGCGATACGTATGTGTTGGTCATCGACGGAGAGCTTGATATCAGAGGCATTGTATCGATGGTCCAGTCCCAGCATCTCGCAGAGTGTGTGAAGAGTGCTGAGATATACTCGGTTGGCCATCCCTGGGGCAAAATTGGCTTTCAAAGCTTGATACGAAGTTCTTGTTACTCCGATGTTGAGCAATGTGGGCATCAAACCAGGGATATATTGCGGCATGGCGCAGCGGATGGCGAAGACAAGTGGATTGCGTACGTCACCGAGCTTACAGTTGGTCATTATCTCCAGATTGTGGATGGCTTTCTGGAGAAGTTCGGGCAGGTGTTCTGGATTGTTGAATGATTTTGCTGTAAGGATAACAAAATCGGGTACAGGATAGCAGTTCCTCGTCAAATCGAGGAGCATGTGCCCTTTATAGCTGATGGCTTCGTCGGTAAAGTCGGCAGTTGCGGTAAGGGTGGTGATGAGTTCGTCGGAGTCGTACAAGGGGTTCTCCCGAACAAAGTCGATACATTGGCGGCGGAAAGTGTCGCGGATATCCTCCAACGTGTTGCGTTCATCAGCGGTGAGTTGTCCGTCATGTTCGGCGAGGAGTAACTCGAGAAAACGTACCTGCTCAGCATCACGCAGTTTCAGCAATTGGTACATGTCGTACCAACGAGGGGGAAACTCGCGGGCGGTTTCTTCATCGCCTTTCAAACGATAGATGACGGTGCCGGGCTTGTTGCCTTCCAGTATGTTGGCAGGGTCTTCGCTGTCGTGGTCGAAAATTTCTCGGCCCTCGCGGGCATAGAGTG
>JAEEGG010020308.1_pt1 | contig 13296 bp, 7 predicted proteins | sample 9134161 | NCBI WGS metagenome assembly JAEEGG01 (sample SAMN16246543, study PRJNA631951) | gut metagenome | biome: gut microbiome; feature: rumen; material: CR-attached | host: Bos | place: Iran: Karaj | collected 2018-10 | reverse complement strand
AAAAAAATTTGGATATTTAAAGAATTTACCTTAACTTTGCATCCCGAAACCCGGACTTGTAGCTCAGTTGGTTAGAGCAACAGACTCATAATCTGGAGGTCGTTGGTTCAAGCCCAACCTGGTCCACAATGAATAAATAAAGCCTCCGCGTATGATGAAGATAAGCAGGATTAAGGTTTTGGCTGCTGTTGCAATTTGTTTAACGGCAGCAAGTTGTTCAGAAGAATCCAATGACATCGAGCAGGAACTCAGAGATAATTTCAAGGCACTTGTCATGGGAGGTCGAGAAGTTGACTCTCTCCAAGATTGGAGCACTGCCAGTGGACTGGATGTGAAGATTGCTGTCGACTATGGCAACACCTCTGTCTATAAGGTATATATCCTTCCATCACCTGCGCTCTATGATAGCGAGTCCGCATATCTCGGTATGGTACAAGTCAACTCAGGAGAGTCAAAGACGATTACCATCTCTCGTCCAGCAGATAATGCCCTGCTCTATGCTGCCTGCTACGACAGTGATGGCCATGCGGTCTGCAAACCTTTTACAGCGAAAGCTTCTGGCACTGAGGTTGTTTTTAATGGAAAGATTCCCCCCAAAGCCATTTCTTCAAACTCGTATAGCACAGGTGATCGTTGGAGTGTCCCCAAGATGGAACATCCCGACGTATCTGACTATACCACAGGCCCGTTCATCGATGTTTCCACTTTGGTAGGTGAGCCTGAGGGTAATGACCGTCTGCGCCTGAGTGTCAGCAAGGATTATACCGGTTACCTGCCTTCACTTGGCATTCGTGGTAATATGGGTGTCTATGTGTCTGGCACCTGGACCTTGAGCTTCAATCAGCGTGTCTCCAACGGCAATGTAATCGTCGTGGGTAGTGGTGGCAAGATTGTTATCCCCAAGGGCATGAAACTCAGTGCCTCCCCCTTTGGAAATGGCGGTACAGGTTATATTTATGTCCTACCTGGTGGCGAGATTACTGGTGAGGGCGCAATAGAATATGCAACAGGTAGCGGCACCTATTGTTATAATGCTGGTGTCATCAGTGCCAGTGAAATCCGTATCAATGGCTGTTCTTTCTATAATTCGGGCATACTCGGCAACGAAAATTCCACTTCTACTTCTGTAAGCTGTCTTGCCAATGATGAGGGTAGTGAGGGCGTGTTTATCAATCGTGGCGGTGCCTGGCTCACAGAAATAAATGGCGACAACCTGTCTTTGCAAAATGCCACCTATTTGAATGTCCAAAACCAGATGACGCTGAGTGCCAGCAGCTGTTTGGATGACGGCAGCTATACCTATACCCCCTCCTTGGTGCTCAATGGCAGTAGTGTAGGTGGCCGTGTAATCTATATGGGTAATGGCGCTATTCTGGAAGCCGATTCCATCAGCATTGATAATTATGGCATGTGGGGGCCTGATGGTGGGCATTTCACAGCAAATGCCGTCTTGAAGGTCGGTAACTGTAATGCTTGTACGACTACTGAGGGTGTGGCAGACACCTATCTGCTCGATCATGTGGAACTTGTGCTACCCACGGAATTCCCCGTCAACTATGATCCTGATCATCTTACGGCCAACAACCTTTTATTGTATAGTTGGATGAACGCCTGTGAGGCTCGTCTCATCAATGATAACAACTACCGTTGGACACAGGTAGGCAACAAAGATGCCCTTGTATGGAACGAGTCCATCAGTGATTGCGGTTGTCGAGATGCGTCGCGCCAGACTTGTACCTACGGTACCTCACCTTCCGTGAGTTCGACTTTCCTGAAAAAGGCAGTTTCTGCCGTTCCCGTCAGCAATGCTGTGTACTATGGCTTCGAGACCATTGAGGGAACGTTGAAAGACTATGACTTTAATGATGTGGTCTTGCGTGTGACAGTCCCTGTCGATCGTGGTGATGGAACCTATGTCTCAAATGTACAAGTAATGTGTGTTGGCAATACTATCAAGACCAATGTCCTTTACAACGGTGAACCCTTTGGAGACGAGATTCATAGCGTCATCGGCGTGCAAGAGACGAAGACGGTTAATGTCTCCTCCATCTCGCGTGTGTTCGCCAAGTTAGGTGAGATTACCTTCTCCGATGGAAAGGTTCGTATCGACCAGTTGCGATTCTCTTTGAAGACTGTTGATGGCGATGGCAATATCAGAACCCTTGAAACGGGCGATACTCCGCTTTATATCGTTATCAACGGTATTAGTGACCGTCGCTGGTTCTGGCCTGCTGAGGGTATAAATATTGGTGTGGCTTATCCGAAGTTCAGTATGTGGGCATCTGACATGCACACCAACCTTAACTGGTACAACCCCGCCAATGCTATATCAACGAAAGTTGTCAGTTGGACATCGGCTGACGAGTAAGATAAGAGGATAATCTGAGAATTCCGAGTAATCCGATCCTTTAGAAAACCTGGTTCTCTGTAGCGTATTCGTTCAAGTACCAGTCCAATGATAATGTATGGTCCATAGACCATTCACCGAAGGAGTGCCCTCTGGTTCCGTAGGCACCAAATCCGAGTGTATTCTTCTTCTTGAAGCCGATGTTCACACCCTCTAAGGGATGACGGAACTTGCCGTAAGGAATAGTCAGCGACCAAGGTACACGGTTAATCCTGTCATCTATAGGATATTCGCTGAGAACACATTCGCTGCGGTAGGCATAGGGATGTACCTCGAAAACTGCCCCGAGGAACTGTTTCATGATGAACGGATCTATCAGGTCATAAGTAATGTATTCTACTCCCACATTCTCGTTGAACGTCACCACATAAGTCACCTCACGGGGCACCATCGTCTGTGCGTCTGTGCTGCTGCCGGTAGTCACATTATAACGCTTGCGCTGCATGCGTCCATAGTCTTCCGTCAGTATATCGCCAGTAGCCCAATGGCCATCGCAGAACATATTGATCACAGCGTCTTTACTGTTACGGGCTTCCAAAAGCAGAGTCTTGTCCTTCTGCACAGATAGTATCTGGTTAGGAACCTCTTTACCTTGATTGTTTTTATTAAACGAGGCATCGCCAACAGTCGTGATACTTTCAATGTCATTCTTCTTGATGTTCTTCAGGTGGATGGCTGCAGCCACCTGGTGGTCAGTACCCACGGCCGCCAGTTGCACATGGAAACGCATCTCGTGCTTTCCTGTTCTTTCATACGATAGGTGCAGTACGATGTCGTTGTAGTCGAAGTCTGGTTGGGTGATATCAGGCATCTCCTCTTCATAACAGAAGACAAATACCTGCGGCTGAGGTGTATAGCTGAGCACCTGCTGCCGATAGCGGGGTGTAGAGAAATCCACCTGATGCTGACTACCAGGAAAGAAAGGTGTAACAGTATAAAGACCTTCAGAACTGACTAGTGCGGCATAGAGCGTATCAACATTATTAGGATAGCAGAAACTCAGATAGACGACGCCGCCGTCAGAGATGGGTGCCTGGGTGGCCACCTCAGCGTCCAACGTCTGTCGGGGGTCGGCCGTCAGAATTTTCACCCACTGGGCTCCCACGTTGTCGTTAGCCTTCACTGCCACGTTTGCCGATTTGTACAACAGCCAGTTATGGAATTTGTCCACCGAGTCGATGGGCATGATGCTGTCGTTGATCTCCTGAGTTATTTGCCAATCATACAAATCGTGTTTCTTGCAGGAGATATTCATGGCCAACACAGCAGCCATCATCAACAAGGGTATCCATCTGAGATTTCTCATACCTTATTTTATTATAATTGTGTTGCAAAATTACAAATTAATTGTGAATTAACAACATTTTTTCTTCTCTTTTACAGAATTTAACAGAGAAAGTGATACAAGTTGTCGATATTTTAATTAATTTTGCAGCCAAATCGATTTATTTACAAGTTACGTAACGTCTATTAATGTGTGTTTATTGCAATGAAGAAGTATTTGATTAATGGTGCATTGGCTCTGTTTGCCGGGGCGTTTGCTTTGAGTTGTTCGGAGAAAGAGTCCGACTTCGTCACCCTCTCTGACCAGAAGGCGAGGGCGTATGAGGAAGTCTTCAAGGAGCTTTATGGAGAACCTGACCCTTATCAGGACTGGGGTTTTAGAAGCGGTAAGATTGAGATTGACCCCAACGACACATCGCTTGTCGTCGAGGTAATCGACTTGGATGGTGACATCGCTTATACCCGTGCGTTGCCTTTTGGTGGCATGAGTACATTGTTGGCCTTTAACACGGGAACGCGCGGATTGAGTGATCTAAACCTTGATCCTGGCGCCAACAAGAATCGTAACCAGTGGGCAGCAACAGATGGAAAATTCAATCTGTTGGTACCAACTCCTCTGACTGAAGGTCAGTGCAACAGAGTCAGAGCTTATTTCCAGACCCATCGCTTTCTTAAATGGGAGACTCCCAATATGACGAACTATTTTGTCCAGCAGGTTTATACTGGACACACAAACACTTCTGGAAGTCTTTCTACAGAGCAATACACAAAAGCCAATAAAGATGCCGTTGTAGGTGCTGCCCATATGGATCAGCTGACAGTCGGATCAGGCAATGTGCATGTGCTTGATTTTAACGGGGCTGACAACCCAAATATTGCCAAAGACGTTCTTAATAACGGTGTGAAGCAAAATAGCGAAAAATTTCATTCTGACCAAATAACCCTGATGGTTGGCGTGCAACCCACATGTGTGGGCTATCAAAGTTCAGAAGGTTCCGTTCAGCATAATGACTGTTGTGCACTTGTGGGTGCCAAGACCATTGATGACTGGGCAAGAGACGAAGCAAATTATGTCGATGGCAAACCTATTGGTGAGGATGTTTGGTATGGAAAAGACCAATATGGTTATAAGAACGAAACATGGAACCGTTCTTTCGTAGGCCTTGATTACGAACAGAAATCCATAGAGTCTCTTTACAAAGAAAAGAACGGGAGAAAATATGCCCGCATTAAAGACTTTATGTCAAAAGGCGCAGACAATTACAAATATATTCTTTACCAAGGACAAAAGAAAAAGGTAAGTGAAATCAATATTGACGCTGATCTTTTATTCCCCAATGACGAGAAGGTTCGTTGGATTGATGATAATACAAATGAATTCTTGGGTGATAATATGGGAACAAACCAGAACACATTCAATAAGACGGGAACTGATGGAGACTACTTTGATTTGGATGCCTTGTACTACTATATCAATCAAGGTGCCTATCCGAAATTGAACAACATGGAGTTTATCAGGAATATTGGTGGTCGCGACTATGTGTTCTCCGATTGGATTGTCACACTGACGTCAGCTGATCCTCCTAGTATTGATGATAAAACATATACAACCGAGACCGACACCTGGACGCAAGTAGAGGAAGGCCGAGTATTCTGTGAGGACCTTGCCAAAGCCACTCTTGATGACCTTGACTTCAACGATGTCGTATTCGATGTGACGGTATGGAAGAACGAGACATACAAGAAGGTATGGTGGGAAAAATATACTAATGGAGTTAAAACCGATGAGGGTGTGACAGAAGAAGTTGCTCCGGCAACCAAATACTATGCCAGTGTTATATTGAGGGCTGCAGGCGGAACGATTCCCATTACCGTCAATGGAAAGGATGTCCATGAGCAGTTTAAGGTGGGAGGTGCCTCCGTTGGTGAAACAACAATGATCAACACCCGCGACAACAAGTCGACCACCTTTGGCAGCTACACCTCGTGCGAGCCTGTGCAGCTGGAAGGCGAGAACATGAAGGTGAGAAGATATAAGATGGTCGCGAACAATGTTGAGCAGAATGAGGCAGCAGACCCAAATACTGAAATTATTACGCTCAAGATGTTTGAGGTAGATTATCAGGTTGATGGTTACTATATTGAGAAGATTCCTGTCTGGTCGAGCTATGGAACCGCCAAGCAGATTCAGGAACTGAAAGCTGTCAGAAGCGAAGTGCCTAGGAAGTTTATGGCGCCTGTTACCACAGCATGGACATCAGAGCGTAAGAACATCTCGCTGGCTTATCCCGACTTCGGAGCGTGGGTTAAAGACAAAAATGCAGTTACGGAAGAAGATCAAGATGCTCCCTGGAACAATGTCAATACCAATTACACTTATGATGTAGAGAAGCCCTACTCTGCTGACGGCATAAAGCTGCCGCTGGTGATGAAGGCAAAGAGAACAGTCAACACTGATGGCGAGGAGTATCTGTGGAGTGGAAGCGAAAAATATGAAGATAGCTGGAGCTTTAAGAACCAGACTGCCAGTCTTCCAAATAATAATGAAGAGAAGGCTTTTGACAAGTTCTATCCCGGCGACCACCTGCGCTTCCGTGCTAAAGACATTGGAGATGACGCTTGGATCTCCGTCACAATTGGCGACATCACGCCGTACTTCATCGACAGCGAGTTCCCCAACTATGTCAAAAATGCTGATGGCAGAAGGGAGGCACGAACAGAAGGTTGCATTGAAGTGCTCCTCGACCAGGATGCCTGTGATAAGCTGAACAATTATGTGGTCAACGGTAAGATCACCTTTACCGTTCAGGGCCGTAATTTTACTCTCACTGGCATTACAAGAGTGCTGTTCCAGTAAGATTATTATTTAAATCAAATACATAATTGCATGTTTGGGGGCGTCTGCGTGAGTAGCCGTCCCCAATTTGTGTGCTAATGGTCACATGGTCACAGCTGTGACCATGTGACCACTTTGATTTGACCTATAATCAAATTGTTTTACATAAGCAGTTCCTTTATGGCTTTCTCAGAGAAAGGTGGCTGGTTTCTGGGAGAAAGGTGGCAGGAAAATCGGAGTTTCCTGCCTGTAAAGTCCGACTTTCCTTAGCCCAAAGTCCGGGCTCAAATAAACCCCTGATAATCAAACAGATATAAAATCATGTAAAACGAACATGACGATTTGAATTTTATTGACAATCTATTCGTTCAAACGTCCTAACGGTCACATGGTCACAGCTGTGACCGTGTGACCGTTACTATATAATAAGGTATAATGGTATTAGATAAACACCAAAAAATACATTAGCTTTAAAATCTCCTTAAAAGTATAAGTCTAAGTATACGAAAAGTAACTTTTTCCTATACGAAAAGTAACAAATCTCTAACGTTTGTACATTCGTTAACATTATTTAACCACAAAACTATTGCAATATATAAATAAATGATGTACCTTTGCAACCACTTTCGATTAGTTCGTTAGTCTTAAGGTACTCAGACATTTAAGTTTCAAACCAATATTAATAACATTAAAATTTTTAAATTATGAAGAAGTATTTGATGACAGGTATGGCAGCTATCGCTTTCTGCGCTGCTTTCACCAGCTGTTCAAAGAATGACGACCTCTACGATCCTAGTCTCATAGAGAAAATGAACGAGGAGGCTGTAAATCAAAAGTATGCAGAAGCTTTTGAAAGTGCTTTTGGCAAAGTCGGTCCAAATGTGGACTGGGGGTTCGGATCACGTGCTAAGACACGTACTAATACTGGCGATACTTATCCTCAGACAGAAGCTTACCATAATATGAATCACAATGAGTGGGCTGATCCTGATAAGGAGTTTGGTGGATATACAGTTCCCGATCCTCTGACAGAGGAGCAGAAGGCTGTCGTGGCTGCCTATTTCCAGACTGTGCCAAACTTGACATATAGTGATCCGGGGTTGCGTCATTTCTTTGTACAGCAAGTGTATAAGGGAGGTGCAGGTGAAGTACGTAATACCACCGAAGGAATTACAGCTGCAGATGGCTCTAATTATAATAGTGATAACATGAACTTGTTGTCTGTGGGTCAGGCAAACATTCATATCAATGATTTCAATGCCGGTTCATGTTCTACAAGCAATGTGCTGGACAATGGTCAGCATGTGGGTGGTTCAAGTCACACGGATCAGATTACGCTGATGGTGAACATTGACGACACTTCTTGCTTCGGCTATCACGAGACTGGCAGCAGCACACAGCATAATAACAAGGCTGCCTTGGTAAGCTGGCAGACCATCCGCGATTGGGCTAACTCCAATGGCCTCAATGGCAATTGCCTGAATGACAAGTGGAACCGTTCGTTCCTTGGCTTCGACCTCGCTATAAAGGAAGGTGCACAGGCTTATGCAACTGACGAAGCTGGTAACGTTCAGTATGCTGATTACAGTCAGGCTCCAGAATCTCCTAAGTACGCTTGGGATGGTGAAAAAGTTATTGAAATAGCAGACCCGAACAAGTATTATCCTATAGAGTATTATGATGATTATAAGACTATTAAGAAGGGAGGCGAGTCTATTGGCTGGCTCACAACGAATGAAAACTTCTATGTTGCTGCTGATAAAGTTACTCTATCTCAGACTATCAGTCTTAATCGTGCACAGTTAAATACAATGAGTGGAATTCAGAACTGCGTTGTTCTGAAGGAAGTTATGGATGGCAATGATTGGTATCAGGCCGTTTTAAATCTCCCAAAGATTCAGCAACTCGTTAACGATGGCTATCTGCCCGTTAAAGATAATAGTCTGACAGAGTGGGTGAAGGTTGGTAAGAGCGATGGTTACTTCTCTGATTGGATTGTTACTCTGACAGAGGCTAAGAGAAAAGTTCCCTCAACTCCTACCTATCGTGTGATTGCTGAGGACTTGAATGCAGATGATCCAACAGACTTCGACTTCAACGATGTCGTATTCGATGTAGAGCCAAACGAGGCAGGAACTGCTGCTAAGATTATTCTTCAGGCTTGTGGTGGTATTTACAAATTGACGGTTGCTGGTGTAGAAGTGCATGATGCATATGGATATGGTCCAGACGCTGATGGCTTGTATCCTATGATTAATACTGGTGACGGCCCTTCTGGTTTAGGTCCCAGAACAATTGTAGAAAACTATGCTGGAGACTTCTCTAGTGACGCAAATATTAGAGCTACAATTAAAGACATTCCCATCAAGGTGTGGAAACCTTCTGGTAGTGATAAGACAATTCAAGAATTCACTCTTTCTGCTAATTATGGTCAACCTGCAAGTAAGGTCCTTGTTGATAAAGATTTCGGTATAGTACCTGAACATCAGAGCATAGCAACTTCTTATGGAAATTTCACAAGCTATGTAAGAGGAGCATGGGAAGATGAATTCTGGTGGAAATAATAATACATCAAATACTTAAAAAAACTAAATTATCTTTGGAAGTGGCGTCTGCGTGAGCAGGCGCTTCTTTATTACATAAAGTGATATGATTATTGCTTTTTGGTGAATTTCTGTTAAATATTTAGTGCTTTTGTTGGTTCGTATAGAAAATATTCGTATTTTTGCGCAATAATTGCAATGTATTACCGAATAAGCTTATTTGAGGATTAGTATGATGAGAAAGTATTTGATGACAGGCTTGGCAGCCGTCGCCCTCAGTGGTCTCTTCTCCAGCTGTAGCAAGGACATAGAGACAGGTGAAGAAAATACCGTAGAGTTTAACATTTTGCAGACCTACGAAGATGCCTTCGTGACTCGTTTTGGTCAGCCCGCCGAGAACCAGACATGGGGTTTCGTGTCTCATTCAGGTACGCGTTCTGAGAACGCGAATGCTAACGAGTGGGCAGATCCCAATAAGGCATATGGTGGACTGTTAGTTCCTCCTCCCTTGACTGACGCGCAGAAGGCTGTTGTGAAGAAGTATTTCCAGACACATCCAAATCTTGGCTATCAGGATCCAGGATGGAGCAACTACTTTATTCAGCAGGTGTATAAGGGACATACTGATGTTCCTGCTAATTGTGCCACACCAGAGCAGTATCTGGCAGCCAATGGAAGTTCTTACATCATCGCATCTGACCATATGGATCACCTTATTGCTGTAGATCCAGAAAAAGGTATCTATGATCATATCAACAACTTCAATCATGGCGATTGTGGTGAGAATTATAATGTGTTGGATAATGGTGGTAATGCCAACGACGGCCCTTTCCACACGGACAAGATTATGTATATGCAGAATTCTACGACTAAGTCTTTCGGCTATCATAATAGCGACGGCTCTTTATACCACACAGAATACACAGGTTTGGTAAGTTATACGACCATTATGGAAGCTATGGGAGCTGAGGCTGACTGCCTCAACGATGGCTGGAAGCGTTCATTCATGGGCTTTGACTTCGAGCAGATGGTGGGTGACGATGTGTACTCAAAGTCTATTGAAACTGAGGGCTCATGGACAAGTCCAGAAAATTATGAGGAAGGTGCTCAGTACATTAATGGCTTTAAAGTTAAAAGTATTACTTATAAAACCTTTGAGTTTGAAGGAAAAACTTATAATTTCCTGACAGCTGAAACAAATATGTATGCAGCAGACTTAACAGAGGAGTCTTACAAACAGAAAAACGGTAGCACCAGCACAACAGGTGGTAAAGCAAACTTTAACAACACGCCCAGCGCCGATATTATTCGTGACCTGATTTCTAAGGGTTACCTCCCCTATTCAGATACTCTGAAGGACTGGGTGAAGGTTGGCGGTACTGCTGATGGTTACTTTAGCGACTGGATTGTGACGTTGACTGAGGCCAAGACAGGAACAACTCCTCCTCCTCCAACCCCTCCAACAGGCTTTGTGTGCCGTATTATTGCTGAGGACCTGACGGTAGGTGAGAACAGCGACTTTGACTTTAACGATGTGGTATTCGATGTGATCGAGGGTGGAACAGTGCTTCGTTTGCGTGCCGCTGGCGGTGAATTGCCGCTGTGGGTGGCTGGCCAGGAAGTACATGCTGCATTCGCAGAGAAATATCCAAACGATGGTATCACTCAGACAACGTTGATTAATACGGGCTGGAAGGGAAGCACTCTCGATTATAACAACTACTATGTTGACATATCCAGCGGTGGTACATATAGTACTCCTGAGGAAGCCAATAATATCGTTGTTCAGGTAGAAAAGAAAGGACAGACAATCACTTTGGAGGCGAAACGTGCAAAGGTAGCCAGCAAAGTCTGCGTGGGTCCTGACTATAAGTGGTGTGCTGAGCGTGAGGATATTGATGCAAAGTATCATAAGGCTGACGGTACGAAATTATTCCAGCAGTACGTTATCGGTAATTTGGGTGATGATTGGGTGAACGGTACCGCTTGGTATCAGCTATTAGGGCAGTAATTTTTCATAAAGAACTTATATACTAATCCGGAGAGGGGCAGCTGCGTGAGCAGGTGCCCTTTTTTGGTTAAATCTTTGGTGGTGTGGGAATAATGTTGTAATTTTGCAGTCTGTATGGTATTGAATTATATTTGGATTGCATTTTTCATCATCGCCTTCGTCATTGCGGTGGTGAAGTTGGTGTTTCTGGGAGACTACGATGTGTTCCCGGCAATGATGGATTCGACGTTCTCCTCGTCGAAGACCGCCTTTGAGATTTCATTGGGGTTGACGGGTGTGCTGTCGCTCTGGCTCGGCATCATGAAGATCGGCGAGAAGGGTGGGGTGGTCAACGCGCTGGCACGTCTCCTGTCACCTGTGTTTGCGAAACTGTTCCCAGACGTCCCCAAGGGCCATCCTGTGACGGGTTCTATCTTTATGAACATCGCTGCCAACATGCTGGGTCTTGACAATGCCGCTACGCCACTTGGTCTGAAGGCAATGGAACAACTGGATCAAGTTAAGAACGAAGAATTAAGAATGAAGAGAGAGGCTGGCGCCATCAGTAACGAACAGATGGAGGAACTGAAGGTGACGGCGTCGAATCCGATGATCATGTTCCTGGTGCTGAACACCAGCGGACTGACACTCATACCCATCTCTATCTTAGTCTACCGAGCTCAGATGGGTGCCGCACAGCCGACGGATGTGTTTATCCCCATTCTGCTGGCAACATTCTTCTCGACGTTGGCGGGTATCATCATCACCAGCCTCTATCAGAAGATCAACCTCCTGAACCGTACTATCCTCCTGACGTTGGGTGGTGCTGCGGTGGTGGTAGCTGCCGTCATCTGGGGCTTTGGACAGCTCGACTCCGTGCTGATGAATCAGGTGAGTACTTCGGCAGCGAACATCCTGCTGATGTTGATCATCATCGCCTTCATCCTGGCAGGAATGCGGAAGAAGGTGAACGTCTACGATGCTTTCATCGAAGGGGCGAAGGAAGGTTTTACGACGGCCGTCCGTATCATTCCTTATCTGGTGGCAATCCTCGTGGCCATCGGTGTATTCCGGGCTTCAGGGGCGATGGATATGCTTATCGATGGTGTCAAATATGGTGTGGAGGCCTGTGGTGGAAACACCGACTTCGTAGGAGCCCTGCCTACGGCCTTGATGAAACCGCTTTCGGGAAGTGGAGCACGAGGCATGATGGTCGACGCAATGACCACCTATGGGGCCGACTCGTTCATTGGCCGTCTGAGCTGTATTTTCCAGGGCTCGACGGACACCACCTTCTATATCCTTGCCGTCTACTTTGGTAGCGTGGGTATCCGCAAAACTCGTCATGCTGTGGCCTGCGGCCTTTTGGCAGACCTCGCAGGTATCATCGCGGCAATAGCTATAGCATATATGTTCTTTGGATAAAGGTAAAAGGGTAAAATGGCAAATCTGAAATCACTCGCAAAGGATACGGCCATCTATGGCCTGAGCAGTATCATTGGCAGATTCCTGAACTATCTGCTGGTGCCCCTCTATACTCACTATATGCCTAAGGACTCGGGCGACTATGGCATCAGCACGAACATCTATGCCTATACGGCGCTGATACTGGTGCTGTTGACCTTCGGCATGGAGACCACGCTTTTCCGCTTTGCCAACGACGAGAAATGCAAGCCCGACACCGTTTTCTCCACAGTGATGGCTACGGTGAGTTCGCTGACTCTGGTGTTCCTGTTGCTGATCTTCGGCTTTATCACGCCTATCAGCAACGCCCTTGGTTATACGGAGCATCCCGACTATCTGCTGATGATGGCTGTCGTCGTGGCCCTCGACGCCTTGCAGGCCATCCCGTTCAGCTATCTGCGGTTCCAGAAACGGCCCATCCGTTTTGCTTCGTTGAAGATGCTCTTTATTCTTCTGAACATCGCACTTAACGTCATCTATTTTGTGCTCTTAGGCAAGACCTCGGTCTTCTACGTGTTCTTCATCAATCTGTTGTGTACGGGATTGATAACGTTTTTCTTTATCCCGGACCTGTTCAAGATTCGTTGGCACTTCGACGGCAGTCTGCTGCGCAGGATGCTTGGCTATTCGTGGCCCATTCTGATTCTTGGCATTGCAGGCATCCTGAATCAGGTGGCCGATAAGATCATCTTCCCGCTGGTATATCCTGATGAGGCCGATGCCAACGTGCAACTGGGTATTTATGGCTCTTGTGTGAAAATTGCGATGATTA
>JAEEGG010020307.1_pt1 | contig 13297 bp, 9 predicted proteins | sample 9134161 | NCBI WGS metagenome assembly JAEEGG01 (sample SAMN16246543, study PRJNA631951) | gut metagenome | biome: gut microbiome; feature: rumen; material: CR-attached | host: Bos | place: Iran: Karaj | collected 2018-10 | reverse complement strand
ACCATTGACACGCCAGCGACCCAGTGAGTGAGGATCACTCTTCGTACGATTACGGCTCTCCTCATCAGTGATGTTACCAGCCCACACACCAGCATAGGCGTGGAAGAAACGCTGATCTGCTGTCAGACCATCTATCTCACCAAGCGGATTGATTTTGGTGGCATTCTTATAGGCCGTCCAAGCGACCTGCAGACCACCGTGATCTGCGAGATTCTCACCCAGGGTCAGACGACCATTAGCCTTCAGGTCAGGCAGCACATTGATAGCAGAGAAGAAGTCGGCATACTTATCCGTACGTTCTGTAAAATTCTTTCCATCAGCTTCCTTCCACCAGTCATGCATGTTGCCATCCTTGTCGTAACGACGACCCTGATCATCGAATCCGTGTGTCATCTCGTGTCCGATTACCACACCGATAGCGCCATAGTTGAAGGCATCATCAGCTTCCATATCGAAGAACGGATACTGGAGAATACCTGCAGGGAAGCAGATTTCGTTAGTCGTAGGATTGTAATAAGCATTAACCGTCTGAGGTGTCATGTACCAGTCATCACGGTCAACGGGTTTTCCAACCGTATGTTCTATACGCCAAGCATTCCAGAACTTGTTACACTCCTGGATATTTTCGTAATAGGATTTCTGAGGATCAATCTCAAGTTTCGAGATATCAGTCCACTTATCAGGGAAGCCCACCTTTACATAGAAGGCATTCAACTTCAAGAGGGCGTTTACCTTCGTAGAATCGTCCATCCAGTCCTGGGCAGCAATACGCTCACCAAGAGCTATCTGCAGGTTCTTCACCAGTGTAATCATACGCTTCTTGGCAGCCTCAGGGAAATACTTCTCTGAATAGATCTTACCCAGAGCCTCACCCATCACACGCTCCACCTGAGCAGTACTACGCTTCCAAAGCGGATGATTCTCCTTACGACCAGAACGGATCCTACCATTGAAGTCGAATTTCTCAGCAACGGTAGCATCACTCAGATAGTTGGCTGCATCAGAGATAAAGCCCCACTCCATCACGTCGCGATACTCAGCAGGCTTGATACTACCCACGAGTATGTTGGCGCCCTCAAGGAATGCAGGCTGACCTACCACCATCTCCTGCAGATACTTAGTGTCGATGCCCTTGGCATTCATCACTTTCACCAACGGCAGGTTGGGATAGTTGGCCTCAAACTCCTTCAGCGTCATCTTATTGTAGTTGGCTTCTGGGTCGCGGAGTTCTGTGTTTGACTTAGAGACCTTCGCCAAAGCTGTCTCCACCTTCATGATGTTCTGCATCTTCTTGGTGGCTGCACTCTTACTGAAGCCAAAGAGCTGGAACATCTTGACTATGTGTTTCTTAAATGCCTCACGGATATCGGCCGTAGCCTTGTCGTTATCCAGATAATACTCCTTCTGACCGAGCGACAGACCACCCTGATAAACGTTCAGGATATTCTGCGTAGCATTCTTCTCGTCGGCGCCAAAGGAGCAGAAGAAGAACTCCTGCTCACCATAAGGAGCCAGCTCCAACTGGATATCCAACAACTGCTTGTTGGTCTTGGCAGCTTCCAGCTTCTTGATCAGCGGCATCAACGGTGCCACACCTTCCTGGTTACGACGTGTAGAGTCCATTGCCAACTTATACAGATCGCTCAGTTTCTGTTCGATAGTACCCTTCTCGTAGGTATTGCTTTGCAGTTCTTTCAGGATCGCGTTGATACGCTTGTCGTTATCTTCCTGCAGACGATCAAAGCTACCATAACGGGAATAGGCAGCAGGCAGCGGATGACTTTTCATCCATCCACCACAGGCATACTCGTAGAAATCATCGCCAGGACGTACGCTCTTGTCGAAATCAGCGACATTCAGGCCTGATCCTAAAGTACTTTGAGCCATTGTCATCATTGAGATTGATGCCATTGTCATCATCGTTAAAAATCTTTTCTTCATTGTTATTATTTAATTTGATATCATTGATTCCAAAGTTTCACTGAGTTTCTCCCAGCGTTCCACCTCCTCATCCAGACACTTCTTCGTAGAGGTGTATTCCGTCACGAGGGTCATATCCGAAGCGTTCTCAGGCTGCATCAGCAGTTCGTCGAGTTCCTTGATGCGCTGTTCCATCTTCTCGATCTTCGCCTCCGACTCTTTCACAGCCTTCTCTGCTCGGTTCCTACGCTTCTGCTGCTCCTTCCGCTCGGCATAGCTGAGTGCTTTGCTAAGGACTTCCTCCGATTTTACAGAAGGCTCGTTTTTTGTTCCCAACGTGGGAATATTTTGTTCCCAGGCTGGGAACGTTTTGTTCCCAACGTGGGAATTATCTACGTTCTTGCCGAGCTCGTTGAGCTCTGTTATCTTCTTCTCCTGAAGGAAATCGTAGATGCCGCCCAAATGCTCTCTGACCTTTCCGCCTCCGAACTCATAGACCTTCGTCACCAGACCATCGAGGAACTCACGATCATGACTCACGATGATGGCTGTACCATCGAAGGCCTTGATAGCTTCCTTCAGCACATCCTTCGAAGGCATATCGAGATGGTTCGTGGGCTCATCGAGGATCAACAGGTTTACTGGTTCCAGCAGCAAACGGATCATCGCCAAACGACTTCTCTCGCCACCACTCAGTACCTTCACCTTCTTATCACTTTCCTCGCCGCCAAACATGAAAGCACCCAGGATATCGTTGATGCGCAGACGGATCTCGCCTTTCGCCACATGGTCTATCGTCTGGAAAACAGTCAGGCTCTCATCGAGCAACTGTGCCTGATTCTGGGCGAAGTAGCCAATCTGGATATTATGACCCACCTTCAAGTCACCCGTAAAGGGAATCTCACCCATGATACATTTCACAAGGGTGGATTTGCCTTCACCGTTCTTACCCACAAAGGCCACTTTCTCGCCTCGTTTGATGGTAAGTGTCACATGATCGAAGACGGTATGAGCCCCATAGTCCTTACGCACCTCGTCGCAGATAATCGGATAGTCGCCGCTTCTGAGACAAGGCGGGAACTTCAGATGCATCGCGGAGTTATCCACCTCGTCGATCTCGATGGGTACGATTTTCTCCAGCTGTTTGATTTTCTGCTGCACCTGAACAGCCTTCGTAGCCTGATAACGGAAACGCTCGATAAACGCTTTCATATCCGCCATCTCCTTCTGCTGGTTCTCGTAGGCTCTCAGTTGCTGTTCACGACGCTCCTTACGGAGTACGACGTATTCGTTGTATTTCACCTTGTAATCGACCACCCGTCCACAGGAGATCTCCAGCGTACGGTTCGACACATTATTGATAAAAGCTCTATCATGACTCACCAATACCACAGCACTCGAACTCTGCGCCAGAAACTGCTCCAGCCACTGGATTGACTCAATATCCAGATGGTTCGTGGGCTCATCAAGCAACAACACATCAGGCTTCTGCAACAGGATCTTCGCCAGTTCGATACGCATACGCCAACCACCAGAGAACTCTGATGTGGGACGCTCGAAGTCCGTACGCAGGAATCCAAGACCCAACAACGTACGTTCCAACTCTGCCTCACGACTCTCAGCACCCATCATCATATAACGTTCATGTTCAGTGGTGTATTTCTCAATCAGGGCCAGATAGCTCTCACTCTCATAATCTGTGCGCTCAGCCAGTTCCTGATTCATATTGTCGAGCCGTTCCTTCATCTTCGTGATGTCGGCAAAGGCTTTCTGGGCTTCCTCACGCACGGTGGTATCATCCTGCAGGATCATCACCTGAGGCAGATACCCTACTCGGCAGTCGTTGGGCACACTCACGATACCAGCTGTCGGCTTCTGCTGTCCACAAAGGATCTTCAGCATCGTCGATTTGCCGGCACCGTTCTTGCCGACAAGGGCAATACGGTCTCTGTCGTTGATGACGAAACTCGCATCGACGAACAAAGGTTTTACCCCAAATTCCACTTTCAGTCCTTCAACCGATATCATCGTTTATCCACAAACTTATATTTGCTGAACTTCTCCTTAGGGAAACGAAGCATCTCGTCGGTGATGCCGCCAGAATGGAAATTGGAGATCTTGACGGTAGTCCATATAAAGGCAACCTTGATACGCAGACTGATAGGATTATAGGTATTTCGCTCCACCAAAGCATGGATTTCCTTAATACCCTTCTTACCCTTCTTGGCTTTCAGTGTCAACATCAGGCCCCCGTCTGCCTCAGCCACACTATAGTCAAAGTTCTCTGGTTCAAACTTGAACTTACGAGAATACTTATCCGACTTGTTGTTCTGGGCACTGTGAATCTCTATCTCCCTTTTCTTCTTGTTCTTCTTGAGGGTATAGACAGTCGTACCGTCGTTCCAGGAATACATCTTATCATCTTCAAACTTACTTTTCTTGCCTTTATACCAGATGGTACCGTTAGTTTTATAGATACCGATGATGTTGACGTCATAATGCAAAGTAGCTCCCTGCTCGCCAAACACCTGCTGGTACGCCTGATTGAAAATACGGCGTGCCTGACGCGAATTGGGCGTCTCGTCAGCATGGACAGAACAGAGGGCTGAGAGCATCAGCAAAATTATCAAAACAATCTTATTTCTCATTCTTCTCATAATTTGGGGTGCAAAATTACACATTTCTCGTGGAATTTCATTATTTTTGCACACAAATTTAACGTTTTTACTAAAGATTATGGAGAAGAATATCTTTGCCCGTCTGATTGCTACTGCCCTCAACCTACAGGAAAAGGCAGTTGCCAACACCCTTGCTTTACTTGAAGAAGGCTGTACGATTCCTTTCATCTCACGCTATCGTAAGGAGCGGACTGGTGGACTCGATGAAGTGCAGATTGCAGCGATCAGCGATCGCTTCGACAAGCTGCAGGAGATTCAGAAACGTAAGGAAACAGTGGTAAAGACCATCACGGACTTAGGGAAGCTGACACCAGAGTTGCAGAAACGTATCGACGGCTGTTGGGATGCCACAGAACTGGAAGACATCTACCTACCCTATAAGCCCAAGCGTCGCACACGTGCCCAAGTAGCTCGCGAACAAGGATTGGAGCCCCTCGCCAAGATTCTCATGCTTCAGCGAGAACGCGATCCAGAACGTGCCGCAGAACGCTTTGTCAAAGGCGATGTGAAAGATGTAGAGGCTGCCCTCAAAGGAGCTCAGGATATCATCGCAGAGACGATCAGCGAGGATGAACGCAGTCGTCAACAATTACGCAATGCCTTTGCCCGTCAGGCTTTTATTACCTCGAAAGTAGTGAAGGCAAAAGCTGACAGTGACGAGGCAGCCAAATATTCTGATTATTTCGATTGGGAAGAGCCTTTGAAGCGCTGTTCCTCTCATCGTCTGCTTGCCATGCGCCGAGGCGAGAGTGAAGGTATCCTCCGCATCAGCATCTCACCTGACGACGACGAAGCCGTAGAACGTCTGAAGCGCCATTATGTCTATGGCAACACCCCTTGTGGGAAACTCGTAGCAGAGGCTATCGATGATGGTTACAAACGACTGTTCAAACCTGCTATCGAGACAGAATTCGCTGCACTCAGTAAAGAGCGTGCCGATGAGGAAGCCATAAGGGTCTTTGCAGAGAATCTGCGTCAGTTGCTCCTGGGTGCTCCACTCGGACAGAAACGCGTCATGGGCATCGATCCTGGATTCCGTACAGGTTGTAAGGTGGTATGTCTCGATGCACAAGGCAACCTGTTGCATCATGATGCCATCTTCCCCCATCCGCCTGTAAACAAACGTACGGAGTCGGCTATCGCCATTCAGAAGATGATTCAGAAATACAAGATCGAAGCCATCTCCATCGGTAATGGTACTGCCAGTCGTGAGACCAACAATTTCATCAAGGATGTGCTGGCAGGTCGCTACAATATCGACACCAAGAAACAGACTGATACCTCCCAGCCCCAAGTCTTTACTGTCAGTGAGGATGGTGCCTCTGTCTATTCTGCCTCGAAGATAGCCCGCGAAGAGTTCCCAGATGAGGATGTCACTGTTCGTGGAGCCGTCTCGATAGGACGTCGTTTGATGGATCCACTGGCTGAGCTTGTCAAAATCGACCCCAAGAGCATCGGTGTGGGTCAGTATCAGCATGATGTGGATCAGACACAACTCAAGCACTCACTCGATCAGACAGTCGAGAGTTGTGTAAATCTCGTTGGTGTGAATCTCAACACAGCCTCCCAGCATCTGCTAATGTATGTCAGCGGACTGGGTCCTACCCTCGCTAAGAACATTGTGGATTATCGGCGTGAGAATGGTGCCTTCACCTCACGTGCCCAACTGAAGAAGGTGCCTCGCCTCGGCCCCTCTGCCTTCCAGCAGTGTGCAGGTTTCCTCCGCATCCCTGACGCCAAGAATCCGCTCGACAACTCTGCCGTCCATCCTGAGAGCTATGCCGTTGTGGAACAGATGGCGAAGGATCAGGGTTGCTCTGTGGCTGACCTTATTAAGAATAAGGAGAAGCGCGAGGCTATTGACATCAAACGTTATGTCACAGCAGAGATAGGCATCCCCACCCTGACGGATATCATGCAGGAGTTGGAGAAACCAGGTCGCGATCCTCGCGAACAGATTGAGGAGTTTGAGTTCGATAAGAATGTCTCTACCGTCGATGATCTCGTAGAGGGCATGATCCTGCCTGGCATTGTGACTAATATCACCAACTTCGGTGCCTTCGTGGATATCGGTGTCCATCAGGATGGTCTCATCCACATCTCCCAGATGGCTAATCGTCGCATTGCCCATCCGACAGATGTGGTGAAACTCCATCAGCACCTGCGTGTCCGCGTCATCGAGGTCGATCGTAGGCGCAATCGCATCTCCCTTTCTCTGAAGGGCATCTGATAGACTAATAGCTGAACGCCATGTAGGAATGCGGTTTCAGGGAAACGGCAAACTTCGTGGCGCTCTTTTTGTGCCAGCCCACCCAGTAGTCCTCCAACTTGCCATCAATAGTAGTCTCGTCTTCGAGATTCTTCAGACGCTTAAATCTGTCAGGCTCACAAACCAGTTTGATATCCACAGGTTCATCATTGAAGTTCTCAACAATCAGCGTGTGGTTGTCATAAAGGAAGAGGCTCACCTTCGAAGGCCCATCCAGATAGAAGTCCAGATCCTGACTCATCACACGACGGATCTCCGTGAGTGCTGCAGCTGGATAGTCATAGAGATTACCCATATCGTCAGGAATCGTCAACACATAGAGATAGGCGTTCATATATTTCGCCTTATGGAGAATGGGGAAGCCAGAGACGCCACCCGTCAGCGGACGGCCTGCACTCACAACCTCCCAGCTGTCATTAGTCTGATAGCGCACCTGTGGGATCAGGAACTCCCGATTACTCTTCCCGTATCTGCCAAAATCATTCACGATGGCTTTCAGATCCGAACAACGCAGTTCACATACCTCCGCTATCTTCTCTGGGATCGCCTTCAGCAGACCGCTGGTGATGATGACATCTCTCCCACTTTGCAGTTGGGCTTTAATCTTCGTCATGATATCCTTATCGCCGGCAGCCTGTTCTGTCAACAGTACGATCTTCTGGTCTTCTGCAAACGAGGGATACATATCCATCGGTAGACCGATCATACCCAGATAGTTCTGCAGGAAGTCCTCACCCAGCGCGTGGAAAGGCTTATAGGATTTGATGCCTATAGGCTTACCCAGTTTCCCTACCAACTGATCAGCCTTTCTGAGTGTGACATCTGCGATACGCGCCATCGTGGTAGGCTCTACCGTCTTATTGCCATGCTTAAAGGGGGCCTTCATCTCGTCGTAGTTCCAACTGGTTCCCATATCCTGCCAAGGGGTACGGAGCCGGTCGTTCAGGGGCACATCCAGTAACTGATGATAGGCAAAGAGCATCACGTCCCTCGCCTTGGCGATGGCTGTCAGATGCAACTGTTCCGCATAGCGGTCCATACCCATCTGGATACCGCCTGCATCCACCCAACCGCCGCCGTTATAACCAGGACGCAGATTCTCGAAATAGCGGATGATATTATAACTCAGATAGTTCTGCAGATGTTGGGCACTGGCTGGATCGCGCGTCTCCGTACCCGTCCAGATACCATCGAAAAGTTTCGGTCCGTCCTCCAGGTTAAAACCCAGTCCCTGGAAATGGTCATACCAGTTGGGATACTTGATGATAACCTTCACCTTCGGGTTTACAGCCTTCGCAGGACCTAACACCAGATGCTTAGCCGCATCATTCATCAACTGCAGACGATACGCCGTCCAACTCAGATTCCCTTTCGCTGCTATCTCCACAGCACTCTTACAACTCGTGAAGAAGAAATCGTCGAGCAGGAACTCATCGAAATGCTTTGCTGTCGTCTCGGCAATCTTCTGCACCATCTTCCGATGCTCCGGGTCAGAGTAGCAGAACGTCTCAAACTCATTGCTCTCGTCGATAGTGAAGGTGATACCGCCAGCCACCTCGATGCCCTGTTTCTGGAAGAACTTCTTCGCCTTCTCAATCGTGGCATCATCCACAATATGCAGGTCACGATGCGTCTCCAGGTAGATCTTATCCACATCCAACTGACTGGAGATCGTGGCCCATGAAGATTCGAGCCATTGGGTGTCCTTCATCTTCTGCACCTCTGCGGCACGTACATAGACAGAGACCTTGAAATTCTCGTGTTTGGCTTCAGCGGAGCATGGCAGCAACAGACAGGCCATCAGGCAAAGCGCACTTCTAAGTAATGAATGATTCCTCATAAATAATAAGTTTTGGTTGGTAATTATAATGATTACATATTTTCTTTAGGTTCCACATGTACAGCCACGTGGGTATGCTCACCATAGCGGGCCCTGAGCAGATCCTCCACCTCCGAGGCTTTGTTGTGGGCTTCCCTTAAGGTGATGTCACCGTCCATCAGGATATGCAGTTCGATGGCATAGTGATTGCCGATCTTTCTCGTCCGCAGGTCATGCGGATCCACCACACCCTTCAACTCACCCACGATCCTGAGGATCTCCTCTTCGACGTCTTCAGGCAACGAGTGTTCCATCAGGTCATCGATACCACGATGCAACAGATCCACGGCCACCTTCACGATAAACGCACCCACCACCAACGAGGCGATCGGATCAAGTACCGTCCAACGCTGTCCTAAGAAGATGGCACCGCCGATACCTATCGCCGTACCCACAGAAGAAAGGGCGTCGCTGCGATGATGCCACGCGTTGGCCTCAACCACCTGGGAGTTCAACTGACGGGCCTTCACCATCGAATACTGATACACACCCTCTTTCAGAAGCACAGACAACAACGCTGCCCAGAGTGCCAACGTACCCGGGGCTTCCAACTGTTCGCCATTCAGCCACGCAACGATCTCCATCGCTCCGTGATAGATGATACCTATTGCTACTATCAACAGGGCTACCCCGATGAGTGTCATTGCCAAGGTCTCATACTTCCCGTGCCCATAGTCATGGGATTTGTCCTTGGGCTTGCTGCTGATATGCACGAACACCAGCACGATGACATCCGTCACGAAGTCCGACAACGAGTGGACGGCATCTGCCACCATCGCGGCACTATGTCCCACGATGCCAGCCACAAACTTAAAGAGCAGCAGCACCACGTTCACGACACCGCCCACCAGTGTCACTTGATAGATCTCTTGATTCCTTTCCATTGTTATCTGCCTGCAAAAATACAAAATAATTCGATACGTTGTTAATCTTTCTCGAAAAAAATGCTTATCTTTGCCACAGAATTATGGAATCAATCAAGAATATCGCATTTGACTTTGGAGGTGTGGTGGTGGCATTAAGTCTTCAAGGTGCCATCAAGGCCTTCGAGAAGATTGGCGTCAAGGATGCCAGTCAACGTCTGGATGCCTTCCACCAGACAGGAGTGTTTGAGGATTTGGAGTCAGGCCGTATCACGGCAGAGGAATTCCGCATCGCCATGTGCCAGCTCACGGGTAGGGACGTCTCCATGCAAGACTGCTTTGAGGCTTGGCATGGATATGTGGACCACCTCCCCCAACGGAACCTCGACACCATTCTCCGACTGCGTGAGAAGGGGTATCAGGTGTGTCTGCTTTCAAACACCAATCCCTTTATGATGATGTGGGCAGAGAGCCCTTCCTTCGACGGACAGGGCCATCCGCTCAGTTACTACTTCGATCATCTCTATCTCAGTTATCAGTGCGGTGTCATGAAACCAGCCCCTACGATCTTCCAGATGATGCTCTCAGGCCAGAACGCCCTGCCTGAGGAGACCCTCTTCATCGACGACAGCGAGACCAACGTCAAGGTTGCCCAGTCCTTGGGCATCCACACGCTCTGTCCCCACGACAATGAAGACTGGACCCTTTTCCCAGAGATCCAAAAACTACTTCAGGAATAATGCTTGAGCGACTGTTCCAGCAGCCTCTTGATCCGTTCACGCAGATCAGCAGGCTGCAACACCTCAAGCCCCACATCATACGACAGCAACTCACCGATAAAGTCTGCTGTCGGACGGATATCAAAACAGAAATCGGTGTAATCCTCTGTGCTGGTTACCTCCCTTTGCGACGGATGAAGCGGTAACGTACGCAGGTAATTCGACGTACGTCCGTAGGCTCTCACCACCACATGCGCCATCGGGGTCTCATCTGTCAACACCCCGTAATACTCCGCGAAATACGCCTCGGGTGAGAAATCCTCAGGCATCTCAAACGTCTCGTCCGTCATCTCCACCGACAACATACGGTCGAGGGCATACGTGGCGATATGATGCCCTGTGAACACCAACAGATACCAACGCTGCTTGCAGAGCCGCAGCGAATACGGCTCAACCGTCTTCTCATACGGTTCCCCGTCGAAACGCTGATACCCCATCACGATCTTGCGGTTCAGTTTCATCGCCTGGATCAGCACCGGCAGGTAATACTCCCCCGCAGGCACATTCTCCAGGATGATCCGGTCCTTCACCGCCACACTCTCTGAGAGGATCGTACTGACGGTGAGCGTCGAGAACAGCCAACGCTCTATCGAGTCATCCTCCAGCACCTCAGGATTGGCAATGTAATACTTATAGCCATTCGCCTGATCGCACTCGATGATCAGTCCCACGATGTTCAGGATGGCATCGCGATGCCGGTTGAACGTGGAGCGCTGCAACGGGTTACCATCCGTCACCTGATCCTCGATCCATTTCTGGTTGAGTTCCTCAAACGTCATGCGCCTGTATCGCCTGATGGTGGAGATCAGCCACACGTACTGCTGAAAGATCTGCGATTGCTTCATGGGCTATTCATATTTCATTTTCCACTGCAAAGGTACAGGAAAAAAAACTAAAACCAGCATTCACAACGCAATATTTTCATCATCCATTTTAAGATAGTCGCAAAACATGTCAGCGACAGCAACGGTAGCAACGATGATAATAAACAATCCAGCCATAATTCCAAAAGTTTTTAGTTCGACATTTTAATTTTGATTTCTGGCTGCAAAGGAAAAAGAGGGCTGTCCCAAATCGCAGGACACCCCTCTTTCTATTAACTCTTATTAAGAATCAAAATGCTGATTTTACAGATTTTAAGAGTTTACGCTTCAAATCGGCCTTATAAGACCAGTGGTTCGTAAGGCAGACCGAAGACATCGGCCACCGCCTTGAACACCACCTTACCTTCAACGATATTCAGACCCTTTGCCAAGGCCGCATCATCCTTGCAAGCCTTCTGCCAACCCTTGTCTGCCAGGGCTACGGCATAACGCAGGGTGGCATTCGTCAGTGCCAGCGTTGAGGTGTTGGGCACCGCACCGGGGATATTCGCCACGCAGTAATGCACGATACCGTCTTCCATATACACAGGATCGCTGTGGGTCGTAGGTCTCGACGTCTCAAAGCAGCCGCCCTGATCGATCGCCACATCCACGAGCACCGTTCCTGGCTCCATCAGTTTCAACATCTCCTTCGTGATCAGATGCGGTGTCTTGTCACCAGGCACCAGCACACTACCCACCACGATATCCACCGTCGGCAACATCTGACGGATATTGTGCTCCGACGAATAGAGCGTGTGCACATTGGCAGGTGTCTCGATATCCAACTGGCGCAGTCTGGGCAGCGAGATATCCGTGATGGTGACATCAGCACCCAGGCCAGCCGCCATCATCGCAGCAGCCTCACCTACCACACCGCCGCCAAGTACCAACACCTTGGCAGGACTCACACCGGGCACGCCACTGATCAACTTACCCTTACCGCCCTTCGTCTTCTGCAGATAGTAGGCACCGTTCAGCGTCGCCATACGTCCTGCCACCTCACTCATCGGCTGCAACAGCGGCAGCGAGCCATTCGGCAACTGCACCGTCTCATACGCCAGACACACGGCGCCGCTCTTCAGCATGGCATCCGTCAACTCCTTCTCACACGCGAAATGAAAATAGGTGAAGAGCAACTGCCCCGGGCGCACCAGTTCATACTCCGGTTCGATAGGCTCCTTCACCTTCACGATCATATCACACTCCCGATACACGGCCTCGATCGTCGGGAGGATCCTCGCACCGGCAGCCACATACTCGTCATCCGAGAAGCCACTGCCCTCACCAGCCGTATGCTGCACACTCACCTCGTGTCCACGACGTGCCAACTCTGCCACCCCCGCAGGCGTCATACCTACACGGTTCTCATTGTTCTTAATCTCCTTGGGAATTCCTACTTTCATAAGCTTTTCAGTTTTAAGTTTGAAGTTTCTATGGTGCAAATATACGAAAAATTTCGATACGTTGTTCTCTTAAATCGAAAAAAATGCTTATCTTTGCCACAGATTAGAAGATACGGTTATGCCAAAAGAACAATCATCAATCAGAGAACGACAGCGGACAGACCTACGGGAACCGCGACGCTATAAGGTGACAATCTACAACGACGACTTCACGACGATGGAGTTTGTGGTGAAGATCCTCACCCAGGTGTTCTATAAAAGCGAGGCCGAGGCAGAGACGCTGATGCTGCAGGTACACCACTCCGACAAGGCGGTGGTGGGCATCTACAGTTACGACGTAGCCACCTCGAAGGTTCGAAAGGCCACCAGTATGGCCCGTGAGGCAGGCTTCCCGCTAAGACTAACCGTAGAACCGGAGGAGGAGTAAAAATGGCAGAAATCAAACAAACCAAACGTGCAGCCACTGTACTGAAAGAGACTGTTGACTGCTGCAAGGAATACAGACATGAATTCATCATGCCCGAACACCTGTTGATGGTACTGATCGACGAGTTCAGTTTCGGGCATATCTTCAATAACTACGCTGACCTGCAGGCACTGGCAGAGAAGCTGGAAGAGAAACTAGAAGAGACCGAAGTGG
>JAEEGG010020304.1_pt1 | contig 13298 bp, 14 predicted proteins | sample 9134161 | NCBI WGS metagenome assembly JAEEGG01 (sample SAMN16246543, study PRJNA631951) | gut metagenome | biome: gut microbiome; feature: rumen; material: CR-attached | host: Bos | place: Iran: Karaj | collected 2018-10 | reverse complement strand
CTTTGCGAAGCTCAGGCTGCAACGAAGTGTATCGGATGCAGGCGGCAAGCCAATCAAGAATGATTTGGCGATAGGCTTCACCTTTATATTCGATGCGTGGGGAAGTCTCACTTTGTTGGTCGTTGAGAGTTAAATTAAGCCGATTGCGCTTATGATCAACGGCGATGCTTCTACCTTGTTTATCAACAATCATCAAGTTGGGGTTTACTTGAGCAGATTCACAATCGAACGGGAATGGTCGTTTCTGCCGTATCACTTCATTAAGGAAAGCATACATGAAGACGTGCCCCATTCCGTGCTCGTCCTCGTGACTGAGCAAGCGGGCGATGGTGGCCGCGTTGAATGTTTTCGATGCCATCATTTTTATTTGCATTTCAGTCTTTTGAAAAACGCCTTTATTCTTGAGGTTTTCTTTGTCGCTTGTTGTGGCTCCTTCATGGCACGGATTAGGCTTTTGGCTACTTCCGCCAACAGGTTATCGGCCTTTGCAAAGGCTTGGTTTATAGGCAAGTCGCAGTATTGTTCTTTGATGTACTGGTTGTTGAGGAGAAAGATGGCATCCGTGTTTCTTGCCAAGTTTTGAATTCCTTCCGAGGCTTGCGAGAATCTGCGTTCGCCTTCCAACTCGAATGGCAATGTAGCAAAGGCAACGGTCGTGATGCCCAACTTTTTTGACTCACGGGCGATTACGGGAGCAGCCCCCGTGCCGCATCCGCCTCCAAGACAGGTGACGACAAAGGTCATAGAAGGTCTGTCATCGAACAATTTCTTTATTGCATCTGTGTTTTCTTCAGCTGCGACGTGTGCTTTCTCAGGGCTGTTGCCGCTTCCAAGTCCGTCTGTGCCGAGTTGCAGGGTCGTGGCGGCTACTGATTTCTCGAGCACCTTGGCATCCATGTCGCAGGCCGCAAAAGAGAAACCTTCCAAATGGCTTTGGCTTATTTGGTTGACGATATTGTTGCCGCCACAGCCAATGCCGATTACTTTAACGGTTGGATTTGTCGTTGATGTTGCTTTTTGTATGGTCATAATGCGTTACGATTTGACACTGCAAAGAAAAAGAAAGCCTGTGCCAAATTGCAGCACAAGCTTCGTAAATTTCCAAATAAAGATAATTAGAGTTTTTCAAATGTCAAGAACAGGATTGTTCACTTATAGATTTGACTTTATTAACAATATCACAAAATGCCTTATAAGCAACATCATAGACGTCTTTATAATTGTATTCGTCAAAAGCTTCAAATATTTGTTTCGGTTGCGTTTTATTGTTTGTTCCTGATAATTCTATTTCTGATGATTGAAGCTCTTGTTTTATTCGGTTTTCTACAATACTATCATTTTCATCAGTTGAATTATAATCAAGGAAGAAACCGCAGTAGAATATGATAGAATTCACTTCGGTATAATCTGCTCCCATATAAACGGTTACTTGTCTTCCATACACATTTTCGATTGTCACATCAGTTATAAACCAATTATTTTCGTTGTGTTTTTTATTTGGACAAAACCTAGAATAGTTTTTTCTTGTTTGTTCTAGCCAACTATCGAAGATTATTTGTCGATAACTTTCCAACAAAGCCTTCATTTGAGAAGATAGGTCATCAATTTCTTGTGCTGGCTTTTGGATAGTTCGTATTTTGTCTTTCGCACTTTCATCCGACAACTTAAAATGTTGTTCAATTAGTTTGTTTAATTCCATGTTCATTGGTTTGTCTATGTTTCTAATTTTGAATAATCCTTCGAGATAATCAATATATTGAATGATTGCTGTCTGAAGAAACAGCTCTTTGTACTTGATAGTTGGCAAAATTTTGTCTTTCAGCCATGGTAAAATGTCATAGCAAAAGGACAAATTTACATATCTTGAACGAAAACTGTCTTTATATTCGCCCCATGACTGCAACTCAGGCTCTTTGGGGTATTGGGATAGATAGACAACAAAAATTTGGTTTTTGTTATAGTTATGTTTTAAGGTTTTCTCAATGTAGTTACTCAATTGAGCCTCTCTATCATCTGCATTATAGATTTTGTTCTCAAAAATAATGGCATAAACCTTATCCCTTACCCATAAATCAATGCGCTCTTTTTCTTGGGTGATTTGTGGAGATTCAATAGTGATTTTGCTGAAATCTCCAGAATGCTTTTCTTTAATTAGGTCTATTAAAGAAGTCAAAAAAACATATTTGCCATTATCGTTTTTATAGGACAATAAATGCATCAAAATACGGCTGTGTGCGTTTTCATTGATATGCAACTGATCAACCAAGTTTAAATGAAAGGGAAGTTTTTTCTGTTCTTCTTCTTTGAGTGATGAAAACTCAGATGCAAAATTCAATAAGTCAGATAATTGTTGTTCATTCATGTTTAATTGTTGCTATTTTATTGTTGTTCTATATATTAATTCAATCTATTCCACTGATGATACCCACCCGAAGGGCAGTCAAATGTATTGGGCGTCTTTGAGGCGTACAACAGAATGCCACATTTCTTGCATTGATAGACGTCGGTGCCTATCGGACATAAATCTTGCCAATTGTGGTAGCCTCCCGCAGTGCATCCAAAAGAAGATGGGGTGCTCTTGCTTTCGACGAGAAGACCGCATTTCTTGCATCGGTAGTTCTCGCAGCCGACTTCGCCGAGGTCGTTCCAATCGTGATAGTTTTCAGCCCGACAATTGAACGCATTGGGCTGTCGCTCTGTTTTAATCAGAATGCCACATTTCTTGCATTGATAGTTTTTCATGGGCGGCCAGTTCGGGTTTTGCACTTGTAGGCACAATGCCAAGATGATATTTGCAGCAAAGGTAAACATTTCTATGAAACATACAGGGGTTGATAAAAATGTGATTATTTTACCATCCAGTATTCCCTCAATAGTCTTTCGAACTTCTGTTTCCCGTTTCCGTTTCTGTGATGCCATGAGGCAGGATGGGCAGGATGATTGACGAAATCAATCGGGATATTATATGACAATCCATTCGATTCCAAGTACTTCCCGAATTCCAAGTGTGCATATTTACTGACAAATATAACTACATCAGGACGGTCAAGGTCGATAATTCCACATAATGCGCTGCCAGCCACATCACGGTCTAATTGGGTGCAGTCTTTTTTGAATGATTTATTGTTTTTCCTCACCGTGGCCGGACGCAGAAAAAAATTATAGAACATGGCCTCCTCATACTCATAGACATACTCACAAAGTGTTTTGTTCAATACTTCATTCATGGATTTACACAACCTATCAAAAGTCTTATACCCATTGTAGTTGTTTACATCTTTCTTCTTTTCTTCTGGTATCAAATGATGTTTGTCTGCTCCCGAATACCACGCTTTTGGGTCCTTAAACACGCTGTCGACATCATCCTCAAAGTAGTTGCTTTCCCCAACTATCAATAGCTTTTTATGTTTCTTGCTGTTCCAATAATTGTCCAAAGAAGCAGGAACGAGCTCGGGAAATCTTACGAAGACGCCTTCTTCGACAATTGAGCCTTTACCGATGTTTGCATATCTGTTGTTTTCCATATTTTATTGATTTATTATGTTTGTGGTTTGTCATATTTGTCAATTCGCCCGTTTTCCGCTGCAAAGAAAACAAAAGCCTGTGCCAAATTGAAGCACAGGCTTGAAAAACAAGTCATTGTTTATTAATCCAACGCCACATACTCAAAATCCGACGGATAGCAATTGGCTTTCTGGTAGTCGAACTGATAAATGCGCATGTAGGTTTCCTTGATTTCCTTGGCTCCATTGCTGAAGGGATTGGAGACATGCATGGGGATGGTCACGATGATGACCATTTCGGGTGTAAGCACTGTGCCGTTCACTCTTTTGACCCGCTTGGGCCATACTTTAAATACTTTGCTCATGGTAATTAGTTTTTGTTATTATTATTAAAACTATAACTTTTGTTCTATTTGCTGAGAACTACTATCATTTCACATTTGTTAATGTTTTCCCATCGATAAGTATAGCCATAGGAGATTATTCTATTTGCTTTTTTAGGAATAGGTAATTCATTTAGCAGGGACAGCTCTTCGTGTTTAATCGGATGCCTTTCATCGATGCGTAGTTGGACGAAACAAGAAGTATATAGGCTGAAATCATAACGATCATCCGAATTCATTCTTTCTATACAATATTCAATTCTATCTTCATCTCGTTTCACTCTTGAATCATATAACAAACACAGGACTTCCTTCTCATTCTTTAGGTAAAACAAATCCTTCTTTTTGCAACCAAACGTCGGCTCTGCCTCAAATACATAATGAATGAGTTGGTTCACAAATAATTGCTGATAATTCCCATGTATATACATAGGCAGGTTGCAATCTTTGAAACGAGGCCGACTAAACGACTCCCCTAGTTCAGGTCGGAGCCTCATATAGGGATATGGTACATTGAAAAACATAATGAGATCGAATACTTTACTGCGAAATATCTTGAATAAACCATTGCGCAAGGAACCTCCCCAAAATGCAATTTTATTGTCATTTTCACTTTCGGATAGCCCTAGCTTTTTTAAACTTCTTTTATATAGTTGCTGAAACCTGGAACCGCTTGTCTTTATGTGTTTGTTTTGGCATAATCCAAACACTAATACTTTCTGAAAATCAATATAGTTTTTGCAGTTAAACAAAGAACAAAAATTCACAATAACCGGATTGCTTGGAACTCTTTGGTCAATTAATAGATTCCTGTTATTACGAAGACATTCCAACCAAACATCTCCAGGAAGCAAAGATAGTTCATTAGCAAGACGATATGTTTCTTCTCTAACTAATTTATTGGCTTGGCAATATAGAAGTGCAAGATCTTTAATAGGAATGGACTCAACTTCATTTCTTGTCATAGTTGAGAGATCCTGGCAAAAATACCATAACTCATAGCATGTTTTAAAAACTTTCATCTCTTTCATCTTTCTAATTATGTTTGTTTTATACCGCAAAGAAAAAGCAAGCCTGTGTCGAATTGAAGCACAGGCTTGTGAAAGCATTGTTTTTTAATCCAAAGCCTCATAATTGAAATCCGACGGATAGCAGTTGGCTTTCTTGTAGTCGAACTGATAGATGCGCATGTAGGTTTCCTTGATTTCCTTGGCACCATTGCTGAAGGGATTGGAGACATGCATTGGGATGGTCACGATAATGACCATCTCGGGTGTAAGCACCGTGCCGTTCACTCTTTTGACCCGCTTGGGCCATACTTTGAATACTTTGCTCATGTTTGTTAGTTTTATGGGTTAAACGATGCTGCAAAGAAAACAAAAGCCTGTGCCGAATTGAAGCACAGGCTTAAACGAAATAATATTACTGAAATTTGTGATTTGTTCCAATCAAAATTAGTCAACTAGTTTTTTACACCTTTCTACAATTTCCAAAAACAGGTTAAAAACGCCATCGTAATCATCGTTAGGAAGATATTTCCATATGCACTCATATCCTTGACTTGGCAAAACACCCAGCAGCTTTAATTCCATAACTTTTGTATTCTCAATCTTTCTTTCTTCTTGAGACAAACTGGGGTCAGTATGTATTTCGCAATAAAGGCCGTCTCTTTTGCTTTCGTTTATTATTACATTCATCCTCTTCCCACTTATACTATCAAATGTAACATCAGTATATTCTCCTTTTTCTAAAGGATGTAATTCCGGGAATTTTTCTTTGGTGATTTGTCTCCATTCTTCAATAATGTTTTGACGAGTTCTGTCTTTCAAAGACTGCATTTTTTGAATGAGGTCTTGCAGCTCGTTCATTTTTTCTTGCAACAAACAAGCTCTTTCTTTGTCATTTTTGCACTTGTCAAGTTTCAGATGATCACTAATCAATTGGTCTAAATTCATATTCCATGTTTTATATATTGTGAGTAATAAAGTTTTCTTTTCCAGATAGTTTTACTAATCCAAAGCCTCATAATTGAAATCCAACGGATAGCAGTTGGCTTTCTTGTAGTCGAACTGGTAGATGCGCATGTAGGTTTCCTTGATTTCCTTGGCACCATTGCTGAAGGGATTGGAGACATGCATTGGGATGGTCACAATGATGATCATTTCGGGTGTAAGCACCGTGCCGTTCACTCTCTTGACTCGCTTGGGCCATACTTTGAATACTTTGCTCATGTTTGTTAGTTTTAGGGGTTAAACGATGCTGCAAAGAAAACAAAAGCCTGTGCCGAATTAAAGCACAGGCTATGTGGAAAAGGTATTAAATCTAAGATTTATTTCATGGGAAGTTGATACTCTTCTATCTTTTGTAGAATACTTCCTACTTTATTCTCCAGATATTTTTCGAAACTGCCATTTTCAATGTCTCTTATTAACTCGTTTGGTTTTTGATTGTATTTCTCATCATATTCCCAACCGTATGGATGGCTGTTTTTTTCATCATGATGTCCGAATATAAAGATGCCATTAATAAAATCTTGACCAATGTATATTTCGCCTGGTTTTCCAATATAAATAAAAAATGATTGAAGCTTATTTGCTTCATATTTTTCAAAAACTATAGATAATTCCCAATCTGGTTTATAAAAAGAAATGCACAAATGCGAATCCTCCTTGCTATCAGGATGGACAAAACCTGCTTTATTTTGCAAAGCAAATGCATTTGACACAAAAGCAGTTTCTTCTTTGATTTTCGACAGCAATGATTCCCATTTTTTTCTATCTTCAATGGCAATTTTTCTCATGATTCCTGTTTTAATCTCAGACATTTGATTCAAAAGATGCTGGATTTCATCCATCTTTTTATCAAGTATTACCACTTGCTGTTCATCAGTCTTGTTTTCTAACTCAAGTTTTTTAATCAAATAATCTTGCAATTCCATATTCATCTTTTTATTTATTGTTCGTAAATCAAAGTAGCCATTTAAATAATCAAGATATTGCATGGCAGCGGTATAGAGATATGTTTCCTTTCGTCTGCAATTGGGAATCACATCCTCTTCAAGCCAAGCAATGATGTCTTCTCTGAAGGTAATGATTTTAAACCTGTCTTCAAATTCAGCTTTCAAAGAATTCTTATTTGGACACTTTGCTGCATCACAGCAAGTTTCACATTCCCCTATTGGAACTTTCCAACTGCAATCAGTTGGATCGTATTTCTGAGGAGGTAAAAACACAACGTAGATTTGTTCTGGATCATAGTCCTCGTTGCGCATTTTTATGATGTAACGAGCAAGTTGATTCTTTTGAAGAGCAGCATCATAAATCTTGTTCTCAAAAATGATAGCATATTTGCCTTTTTCTCGCACCAACAAATCAATCCGCCAATCTTCTGAGGATATTTGTGGTTCAGAAACATCAATATCCCAGTCGCTTAATCTATTTCTTATAAAGCTTTTGAGCAGAGTGTATTCGCCATTTTCGTTGTATTGAAGCAAGGACGCAAGAATACGACTATTGGCGTTTTCGTTTACATGTAATTCATCAATCACGTTTATGTGATACGGAAGCTTCTGCTTCAAATGTTTATAACGTCCCGTGAATTCTTCCAATAACTGAAAGAAGCCATCAGCTTCAGCACGATTACTTGCTTCAAATTGAGTCAAGAGGTTTTGACATTCATTAAATGTTTCGATGTAGTCCATTTAAAACTCGTTTTCCCAATCACCATTGTCAAAGAAATTGTCCATCTCATCAAACGATTCCATGATGTCTTCTATGATTTCTCTTTCTGATTGGAAATAATCATCATCAACATACATTTCAATGTCATCTTCCAGTTGGTCTGCAATTCTGTCAAACAAGGCGCATTTGTCTGCACCATATTTCATTTCTTTGTCGCTCATCCGACGATACTTGGCGACAATTTCTAATAATTCTTCTTTAGTCATACTACAAGTATTTAATTGACTGGCAAAACTACATATTTTGTTTCAATTCACCAAAACAATCAATCCCACCACCCCCGCATCCGGCGTTCCAGATACAAGAACAACACATGCCGGGCTTTCCCAATGCTGACTTCGTAATGATAAGAATTTTTGGAAAACTCAACGACTATGTCTCCACAATCTGGCTCCAATATCATTTTTAATTCAGGGAATCTGCCTGTTATTTCTTCTTTCCATCGGCAGACAATGTTAGTATAGACATTCTGATAGGCTTTCCTGAGTTGTTTCAATTCGGAATTCCTTCTTAATATAGCTGCCCAAAGAATTGCAGCTTGCTCAGCATCGTTTTTACATTTGTCAAGGCCGAGATAATTAAGGTTAATGGGGCTGTCCCCTTAAGTTTCTTTCATGGTCTGAGATGTATTCTGTTACAGCATTGATTTCATCATCGCTTACAAATGTTCCCCGCATACGGATAAGCGACTCTCCTTCGGAGAAAAGCATATCTCCTACACAATGGAGTTGAGATGCCCCTTTTCTGTCAAGAATGGTATATGAGTCAAAGTCGTCAACCACTCGAAAAGCGATGCGTGTAGGAAAATTGGCTTTGATAGAACCTGTGATAATGTTCGGGGACGGACGTTGTGTTGACAATATGAAATGGATTCCAACGTGATGAGCAATAGAGGATAATACTCTAATTTTGGAATCAAAGGCTTCGCCTTCAAAAATGGCCAAATCAGCAAATTCATCTATCACAACAACAATGTATGGCATGCGGTCGTGTCCAGGTTGATTGTTGTATTCGGCTATGTTTTTTGTTTGGGTTTCGTGCAGCAAGCGAAAGCGATTGTCCATTTCGGCATCAAGAGTATCCAGCACAGCCATCGCCTCATGTGTGTCAAGCACCACATTTCTTTGCGTTCCCTTAAGCTCTGCCAAATACTTGCCTATTTGGTTGTAGACACCGAGTTCCACCTTTTTAGGGTCGATAAAAACAAATTGCAACTCATCGGGGCGTTTGCTATATAGCAACGACAGAATGATGGTGTGAAGACAAACGGACTTGCCTCCCCCAGTAGCTCCAGCAATCAAAACATGATGCGCTTGGGATAGGTCAAAATAAAAATGACTATCGATAGATTCTCCAATTGCACAAGGCAACACCCCAGAAGATGCCTCATCTGGCATTGATTGTAGAGCATCCTTCAGAAAAACAGTTTTTTGATGCTCGTTTGGCATTTCAATGCAGATGGTTTTTTCCTCGACATTGACAATGATGCGAGCATCGCGAGAAGCAAATTCAAATGGTGGGTCGTTTGCCAACTTTGTAATGACAGATAATCTAGTCAATGGCGAAGGCTTGACTTTGAATAGGGTAAAAGACGGCCCCGGTTTGGCCTCAACACTTTCGATGTTTATGCCACAACCTTTTAATGTTGTTCTAATAATGCCTTCTTTTTCGGCAATCTCATGCTGTGAAACTTGGTTTTCACAGTCATTAGGTTTTTGTAGCAGAGCCAACGGGAAGCTGTGCTCGTTTTGTAATTTATCATTCATTGTTTCTGCTTTTTATTATTGGTTTGTTCTTTATTGCGCTGCGAAGAAAACAAAAGCCTGTGTTGAATTGAAGCACAGGCAAAAAAGAACTCCAACTTTTTTTCAATCCAAAAGGCCGAGCTCTTTTTGGACTAATGATACATTGTTGACAAACGACCGCATGTCGTTATAGATATAACTATCCTCGAAGGATGTCTTGGTAATGCCTTCGGCGTTCAGATGATAAATCACCGCTCCTGGATAAGCGAGAAGGACTGGCGAGTGGGTGCTGACAATCAGTTGGCTGCCCGCTTTCACAGCCCGATGCATCCACAATAAGAACCTCAATTGGTTTTGATACGACAAAGCGGCTTCGGGTTCGTCAAATATATAGAAACCACATTCCAATCGATTTTCAATCAAGCGAACCATTCCTTCGCCATGGCTACAATGGTGAAGGCTTTCGCCGCCGTAGGCAAAAAATGGGTTTCCCCAATCTTTAAGGCTCTCGAGATAGGTAACAGCATTGTAGAAACTTTCAGCCCTATAAAAGAAATTATCGTAAAGGCGATAAGGCGTCCTTACGCATTTCAGTTCTTCCTCCAAGTTTGAATGGGTCGCATTAGTACTGAAATTGAAATTCCGTCCACCGCCCTCGGCATTCATCCCCATTTTGATGGCAATGGCCTCTAACAAGGTTGACTTGCCACTACCGTTTTCCCCAATGTAATACGTCACATCGGTGGTAAAGCTCAATGACCTCAAACTCTTAATGGCTGGGATATTAAATGGATAGCCATCGCTTGGGCTAGGCTCATGAAGATTGACAATTTCAGCGAGATAAATGTTGCTCATGATTAAAGTGCTATTGGATCGCCACAAAACTCCTTCCGTTTGCAAGACTTGCAGTGTTTGCCCATCCAAACCTCATCAAATTGGTTCATGGCTTGCTCGACCAGCTCAGGATTGTCGGTGAGGATGCCCGCCTCGAAGTTGCGGGTGCCGTCGCCTTTCATGCCGATGCCTGCGCCGGTGAGGTTGGCACTGCCGATGTAGGCAACCTGGTTATCAAAAACCAAGATCTTGAAATGCACCCTTGGACAAAGCGCTCTTTCAAGGCCTTCAAATAAGGCAGGGTATTTGTCGAAGTCCTCACGAAAGGCGGGACCTGGCTCTTTGGCGTGGATGAGCCGCACCTCAACGCCTTTCTTGATGAGCTGTGCCAAGACCGCAAGGAAGGGCTTCGTTTGCGTCCCTACCTTGACATAGAGGTCTTTGATGTCGGCTGTGCCAATCCAGAGGCTGCGCTTGACTGATGCTACCCTACTTAAAACCTTGTTGTAATGGTCGCTGCCAAAGATAAAATGTGTTGCCATTCAATAGATGTTGTTGAATTCGTAGATGTCGCGTTTTTGATTCAGCAAGTCGGTGCTTTTTGACATTAACAACGACCGTTTAAGGTTTTTAGTGTCCCAAATCTCGTTGTGAGTGGCGAAGGCAGTCATCCTGTTGAACAACTCCCAAACCGTGATGTTGCTGATGGACCTTCTTTGGCTTGCGGCATCCGTTGGGAAGCCCGCTTGTTCGTAACGGCTGTAGTTTTCTTCAAAGGGAACGACTTTGACGACCTCGTCTTCGACGCCCAAGAGATGCAAAGCCCTTGACGCCAGCCCTAATTCATGGACGGAAGCGGGTGTCGTCATCGCGAGGCGGGCGTTGTCAAGCATGACATTCGTGTTGTGCTTGAGAATGTTGTTGTCGCTGTTGATGGCTAATAGCCTCGAGATGGAGCTGTCGTTCAGTGAATTGGCGTGCAACATCTGATGAGTGGATATCTGGGTGGATCCATTTTTGCATATCAGACGCTCGTAGTAATTGCCAAAGCTGATTTCCACGGGATTCCAGCGCAGCCACAAGCCATTCGACATGAATTCGTCGTTGGGGGCAAAAGGCAGATAGGTTGGGTTGTTGGGCCTCATTCGCAAGGAGATTTCTGTGCCCATGTCGTATTCCAACGCTTCGGGTTCGTAGCCGTTTTGATCCATAAACAGTTCGGCGAAATCGAAGAACGACGTCGGCGGAATGAGGTGCTCTTTTGTCTGGAGAACACGTGTCACTTGGCGTTGTGAAGTGTCGGCGACAAGCACGAGACAGCGTTTGTCTTGTTTCCCGGCTTGACCTAAGAAGTTGCGAAGATGTGTGATGCCCACGTCGCCAAATGTCTTTCTGGCGTTCTTGCTTTGTTGGGGCATGATCCCGTAATGGTGGTCCATGTCGTCGGCGACGGAGTCCGACAGCTCCACGATGGTGCCGCCGATGCTGTAATGGGTGTCGTCGATGGCCGTCAGCTCGTTGATGGCAGCCTCTCTGTATCCGAAGGGCTGCGCCATGAAGTTCTGCTTTTCTTGTTGAAATGATTGGTAATCCATAGTTAGTCTGTTTGGGTTTTGTTGAATAGTTGGTCGAATTGTGAGGCGAAATCGCGCAACTGGGAGGAGACCTCGCTTTGCACTTTTCGCAGTTTCCTGTCGCTGACGAAGCGTTCCTCGTCGAAGGTGACGTCGCCCGTCGAGCTTAGGCTGTAGTAGAGTTTCACCCCCACATCGCCACGGCGGTGTTTGGTGAACACCACGAAGCGGTCGCTGTAGATGTTCTTGGGGTTGTCGAGCCTCAGCTCCATCATGGCAGTGATCATGTGCTTGAGACGGTTGGAGCCGACAAACACGCCGCTTTTGGTGACTTGCTGTATGGTAAGAAAGGTGGTGTGGACGCCCGCGTTGTTGTCGGCCTTGTTATGGTGTTTGATAAGGCTGAGCAGCTTGGCTTCGGCCAGGCGCAAGGTGATGTTTTCTTCTTCTTTGATGATGCCTTGCAATTCATAGAACGAGTCGATGGCCACGATGTCCCAGCCTTGTTGGAGAATGTCTTCAAGGTCTTTCAAATGGTGCGCGCCGTTGTCGAAATCTGCTTCGACGAAAAGCATGTCCAAATCGCTGAATTTTGGGTAACGCTGCACGTAAACTGCAAGGTCAATCTCGTTCATCTCGGCACTGATGAAAAGAATCCTGGAGTCGGGATTGCGGAGGGAGATATTAGCGAGAAGATCAAGGATGATGGTGGTTTTGCCCACACCAGGATCGCCGATAATCATGTAGTTGACCCCTTTGGGCAGACCCGTGTAGCTGCATAATAGTGTGTCGAGTATGGTGCCAGAGCGGAAGTTTTCGAACAATGCCTTGTCGAAAACCACATCTCTCATCTTCATTGTTTTCATAGGTATATTGCTTTTTTGCAAAGAAAGCGAGAGACTGTGCCGAATTGAGGCACAGTCTCGATAATCTTTATATTGTTCTATTTGTTTTTAGAAAACCGGCTCAAATGAATCCGATTTTTCGTCCTTCTTTTTGCTCCAGGCGCTCGCTATCGCAATGCGCCATCAGCTTCTCCAATGAAGAAGCCGCGTCGCTGTGCAAGACAGTGTCGATGGCGTAGTGACGCGCCACGTTCTCAATCTGGCCGCCGCTGAAGTCGTACTTCTCGGCCAAGGTTCGGATGTCGGCCTCCTGCAACTCGGGCAGCATCGTCTTCCAAATCTGCATCCTTGCCTCCAATGAAGGCTTGTTGAACTTTATTTTGTAGAAGAAACGACGCTCAAAGGCCTTATCCATGTTTTGAGCCAGGTTGGTGGTGGCGATGAGGATGCCTTCGAGAGTCTCCATCTCCTGAAGGATGATGTTCTGGATGGAGTTCTCCATCTTCTCCACGGCACGCTCTGCCCCCTCTTGACGCTTGCCGATGATGGCGTCGGCCTCGTTGAAGAGCAAGATGGGCGTGACATTTTGCTGTGCGACCTTCTCTCTATACTGGTCAAACACCCTCTTGATATTCTTCTCGCTCTCTCCGACCCACATGCTCTTGATTTCCGAG
>JAEEGG010020302.1_pt1 | contig 13299 bp, 16 predicted proteins | sample 9134161 | NCBI WGS metagenome assembly JAEEGG01 (sample SAMN16246543, study PRJNA631951) | gut metagenome | biome: gut microbiome; feature: rumen; material: CR-attached | host: Bos | place: Iran: Karaj | collected 2018-10 | reverse complement strand
ATCAATAGCGATAATTTTTATTTTTATATTTTTATTATAGCTATAAACATCCTTTATGATAACATCACTACTATCCCCTAATATTTTCTTTATATTATAAGATGTTATAGCGCCACTAACGGGACTTGTTTTCTCCTTTGCCTTATTAAACTTTCCAATTCTCCAAAGTCTAAACATTTTTATCTTCCAATAAACATTTGAGTCAATATTAAACCATATCTAGGGCTACTAACAACGCCTATTCCAGTATAGTTATACGAATCTCCCAATATATTCGCCTTATGCCCCGATGAATTCATCCAACCTTCAAAAGCAGCCTTAGCTGTAGCATATCCAGCAATATTTTCTCCAGCCGACTTATAATTTATTCCAAAGCTTTTAAGCATCTGAAAAGGTGTTCCATAGGTTGGAGAAGTATGAGAAAAATAATTGTTATTTACCATATCTTGAGATTTAAGTCTAGCTACTTTTAAAACTTCCTTATCTAACTTCAATTCCGAAAGACCAGCATTTTTACGAGTCTCATTAACCAAATCAAATATGGTTTGTTCATCACTAGTCATAGTTAAATCATTTACATTTGTTGTTGTATTATTGGAAGTGTTGTTTGTTGAAGTGTTGTTTTGGGATGATGTATTATCCACCGGACTAATGTACCACCCACTTACCATTCCAATCGTATCGTCACTAGTTTGCACAATATACCAGCTATTTATTTTACCAATAGCCTTTAATTCTGTACCATATTTTAATGTTTTTACAATTTTATAATTACTACTAGGACCACATCTCATATTTAAAGCTGCCGTGTTTACTGTGCATTTAGTAAAACCAGGAGCTTTAACTATAGAAGCTACCGCATAACTTTCCGAAGTAAGCATAAGAACAATAAGTAAGCTCAAAAAAATTTTTTTCATAATAAAAATCTTCCTTTCAAATCATTTTAATAATATTATCTCCATGTAAAACAATATATTGTTATGTAATTTATACATTTTTTACCATATATGTCTTGACATGGAATTTTTTACCATATATAATTACAGCAAGAGGAAAATTTTCCCATATATAAACTGCAGTTTATGTAGAAAAATCATTAGAAAGGAGGATTTTATGCGGAAGAAATTCTTAATAGGTATTATTATCTCGGCTATATTTTTTACAATAACTTTTGCCTTTGCTACTCCTATTTATAACGCATTAAATGCCACATTCCCTATATTTCTAGATGGTAAAGAATGGGAACCCGATGCCCCCGTTTTTGTAATCGATGGTACCACTTATTTGCCGTTAAAATCTATTGGTAATTTATTAGATGTAGATATTAGTTGGAATGATGAATTAAATAGAGTTGAAATTAATACAGTGTCTCAAGATAATGAAGAATTATTTGACGACACATATTGGGAAAAATATTATGAAGAATACTATAATGAAATTTTTTCAAAACTTTATGAAGAAAATGAAGAACTAAAAGAAGAATATATAGATTTAGAAAATAATGATATTGAAGATGTTGAAGACAATAGTGTTATAGAAGAAATTAAATCTGAAAATGCTACCTATATAGGAAATAAAAATACTAAGAAATTGCATCTTGCTACTTGCCAATCTGCAAAAAAGCTAAAAGAAGAAAATAGAGAATATTTTTCTAATATTAGCGATGCAAAAGGTTATACAAAATGTCAAATTTGTAATCCATAAAATAATATTTTCATACAAAAAATGACCGTGATAAACACGGTCATTTTACTTATATTATTATAATTAATCCGTCAATGGATTACCATTTGCGTCTGTATTAATATTACCACATAAAATCAAAATTCCTTCAATTAGGCCCCATAAGCTACCTATTCCGCAGGTAACAAAAGTAACAATAATTTGAATTATTCCTCTCGTTGTATTACCTAAATAGAAATTATGAACACCTATACCACCTAATAAAATTCCTAACAAACCAGCCACTAATTTAGACTTTCTTTCTCCTCCAGTAGGGCTTCCATTATTAGGTTGGCTTTGTTGAACATTAGGTTGATATTGATTAGTTCCATTATTAAACGTATCTGTTGTTCCAAAATTTTGATTTCCGTCGTTTATTGGACCTGAACCATAATTAGTATTAGCACCACCATTTAAAGCTGCTCCACAATTTGGACAATTATTAGCTCCATCTGGTGCTTGACTTCCACAATTCGGACAAAACATCATCGACTCCCCCTTTTAACATTAACTATCTTTAAATTAGCATAATATTTTTTATAAATCAACAAAAATATACAAAATTTATGGTTGTAAAAATGGAATAAAATTTCTTAGTATTCCATATAGCAATAAACAAGTAGCTAATATAATTAAAAGGACATTATTATATTTTATATTTATCTTGTTTCCTTTAAATATCATATTCCATATGAATATTACGCACACTATAAATAAAATAGGAAATAAAATTATAGAAAAAATATTATATTTAAAAGCTTCTTTAAAATTCAATTTTAATAAAGCATCTACTGACCTAGTCAATCCACATCCTGGGCAATATACACCAAAGCATTTATTAATTACGCAAGGAATACCTATATTATAATTAAATACAATATAATCATATGCGAATATTAATAAAATTAATAATATAACTGAAGTTAAAAAAATTAAAATCTTAATGAAATTATTTTTATTTATCAAAAACTTCAACTCCTATATATTAAAATACTCACTAACCTCTTTTAATCCCTTAAAATCTTTTTGCCTGTAATATTCATATACTGCAACGGCAACAGAATTAGATAAATTAAGAGAACGAGTATTTCCAAGCATTGGAATTCTTACGCATCTATCAAAGTTCTTTAACAATAAATCTTCTGGTAACCCCTTTGATTCCTTGCCAAATAATAAGAACGCATCATCCGGATACTCTACTTCTGTATGATTTTGTTTAGATTTAGTAGAAAAGAAAAACATTTCTTTATCTTTATGGATATCTAAAAACTCCTGCAAATTTTCATAATAATAAACCTCTAAATCTTTCCAATAATCCATTCCGGATCTTTTTAATTGTTTATCTGTGACTTCAAACCCTAAAGGCTTTACTAAATGTAAAACTGAACCAGTTGCCACACATGTTCTTCCAATATTGCCCGTATTTTGTGGGATTTCAGGTTCAACTAAAACTATATTAAGTGCCATAAATCTTTGTTCCTTTCTATTTAAAATGTAAAATATTGGAGACACTTTCACTAAGAAAATATCTCCAACTATTTTTAGTTATCTTGATATTTATTTTTTTAAGCAATCTCTAATCTCAGTAAGTAACTTAACTTCATCAGATACAACTTTTTCTGCTTTCTTAGGTTCTTCTTTCTTCCTAAATTTATTTATGCCTTTTACCATTAAGAATACAACAAGGGCAATAATTAAAAAGTCAACTGCTTGTTGAATGAAGTTTCCATATGTAATAGCTACTTCAGCAGTCTCTTCAGTAGCCTCTGCTAAAACCCATTTATATTGATCAAATTCTAATCCACCAATTAAATAACCAATTCCTGGCATTATTAAATCTTGAACTAAAGAATTAACAATAGATGTAAAAGCACTACCTATGATAATACCAACTGCTAAATCAATTACATTTCCTTTAGAAATAAACTCTTTAAATTCATGAACAAAACCTTTTGCTTTCTCTTTTTTACTCATATAACTTCATTCCTTTCTAAAATATATGGCGAATGATTACATCTCCTTTAACAAATCTAGTTGAGACTTTATTATTGCTTCTACTTTAGATTTATAAACTTGCATTTCTTTACGAATATTTTCAGCTTCCACCTTAGCATCAATCACTTCTTGATTAGAGAACTCTCTATTTTTTTGAGCCATAAATTCAGCTTCTTGAAGAATATTATCTGCTTTTTCTTGAGCATTCTTTTTTATCTCTTCAGCAGAAGTTTGAGCATTAATCATAGCAGTTTTTAATACTTCTTCCATAGCTTTATATTGGCCAATACCTTCATTTAAAAGATTTATCTTATCTTTTAATTCGATATTTTCTTTATAAAGTTTCTCGTAATCCTCTCTTACTTTCGAAAAGATTTCGTTAACGGAATGCTTTGAATAACCCACCCCGCCCTTAAACTCAGTCTTTTCTAATTCTAAAGGTGTAAGCATAAAACCACACGCCTTTCTAATAAGTAATTTTATTGCATAAATTTAATTTAGTCAAGTAAACACAACAAGGTCCCTACTTTTATTTAAGCAAGAACCTCAATTTCCCATATTTAGCTTAAGTTATTTAAGCCAAGAAAATGTATTTTTATTTCTGTCATCTTTAGCTGTGTTTAAAATATCTACATTATATGGTACAAGCAAAAATATAGATGCAGACACTTTTTCAATATGACCATCTATTCCATAAACAGCCCCACTAAAGAAATCTATTAATCTTCTTGCTGTTTCATTATCAGCATACTCCAAATTTATAACAACCGGTTTCTTTTCTTTTAGATGATCACACACATCTTGTGCATCATCGAAAGAATTAGGTTGCATAACAACCAATTTCAATTGATTAGGATCCGTTAGATTTACCACCTTTGAATTTTTTTTGAACGGATTATACGTTCCTTTTACATTTTCTTGTTCATTATTAGATGCATTTGAATTGTAACCTTCCTCTTCCGTGAGTTCCTCGCCTTCGAAGCCGACTAAATTCAACATCTTGTTGATTAAAGCTGACATATTCAAACCTCCCTGTTTAGTATATTTGCGTACTAGATTAGACACTACTACGTTTCTTTTGTATTAGCACGTTTATAATATCGGCAATCTTGTTTAAAACTTTATAGTAAATTTAAAATTAATTAGAAATTATTATTTTATTCTCACTAATATCTGCTGCATCCTTTGCAATTCGGTCATATAAAATAATTACATATCCATCTTTACTATTAATTATAGCTTGTTCACCATTATCAAGCACAACATCTACACTCTTTTCAATTGCACGTCTTCCATTAATAACATATATTTTTGCACTGCCATCTTCTTCGTGTTTAATCGCAGAAGAAGGTACTAATAATCCTTCTGATGAATTCCAAATCATTTCAACTTTAGTTTTTCTATAATTTATAAGATCTTCTAACATTCTATTTATTCTAAATGTTAAAACTGCTTTATCATCCTCAATAGTTAAATATTCTATTCTTCCACTTATTTCTTCATTACTTATTTCCGGAAAACGCAATTTTAGCTTTTTATCAACTCTTGCATTAAGTGCCTCTTTAGAACTAGAAATAACCGTAACATAACCTTCTATATTATCTACTATTTTAAAGCTATTCTGTTTAGTAGTTCCAACCAATTCACCTGATGGAACATTCATCTTTTCCAAAGTTTCTACATCATAATCTCCAATTGCATTATATGAGAACACGCTTTCATACCCATCAAGCTTATATGCTACCGTACCTGCAATAGGTGCAGTAAGTTCCTCTCTAGAATTAGTAAGCTGACTTTCATATCTTTTTATTTCTTCATAATATTCATTTTCTAAAGTGCCTTTTGCACCAGATTCACCTATTATTAATGCTTTTTTGCTAAGCTTGTCCTCAATTTTATTTCTTATTGAACTTAAATTAGAAAAGTTTTCATTATAATTACTAAGCATCAAAGAGTTTAGCGAATAGTTAACATCATTTTCTAGAAGCTTTATATCATTATTAAAAATAGTAGGCGTGGTAAGTAAACTTAATTTGTTTTTTATTTCTTTTATTTTTTCTTCTATATTGTCACTATTTTCATTTTTAACGACTGCAACTTTTTGATTTTTAGAAACGCGCTCTCCTTCTAGGACAACAGGATATAGGCCACCTAAGATGTCTGCTGAGACGATTTTTTCATTACGAGTTATATACCCAGTAACTAATTCCTTAGCCTCTACTGTGCCGTATGTAATATTGATCGTTTCGTCTATATTTTGAGCAAAAAAAGTATAGACAAACATTATAATATATGCACATATAAGTACAAATATTATAAATCTGCCCAAATTCATTCTATTATTTCTTTTTCTTCTATAGACTTTTTTTGCAGTCTCCATTTTTCCTCCGTAAAATTATAATGGTTTATTAAATAAATCTATTGGATTCTCCTCTGTGCCAAGCATCGTCTTTACCGGTTTTGCTGGAGTAATAGTTGCAACAGCATGTTTATAAACCAAAAATTGTTTTCCGTCATTTTCTAACATTATTGCATAGTTATCAAAACCTTTTACAAAGCCACGGTGTTGAAAACCACTAGTTAGATAAACACTTACTGCTACTTTTTCTTTTCTTACCTGATTCAAAAATAAATCTTGTAAGCTTGCTCCTGCCATTTCTACATCACTCCTTCAAAATAATTTATTATTTTTTTAACATTTTCCTCAAAATCACAAGACATATCTATCCACGTAAGTCCTTCAGTTCTCTTAAACCATGTTATTTGACGTTTAGCATATCTTCGTGACTCTTGTTTTATATTATCTATCGTTTCTTGCAAGGATGTTTTACCTTCAAAATAAGGTAAAAACTCTTTATACCCAATAGCTTGAAAAGAAGTAAGCCTTCCTTTATCTTTAACTAATTCTATTACTTTTTTAGCCTCATCTTCTAAGCCTAATTTAATCATCAACTCTACTCTCTCATTTATGCGAGAATATAATTTTTCTCTATCTATATATAATCCTACTATTTTATAATCGTATTTTTTGTCGTTTTGTTTAGATAATTTTTGATATTCAGTAATATTAGTCCCCGTCAACCTAAAAACTTCTAATGCCCTTACTATTCTTTTTGTATCATTTAAATGGATTCTAGTTGCTGCCTCTGGGTCAACCTTTTTTAATTCTTCATAAAGCCTTTCATTTCCATGTTCTCTAGCTTCCTCTTCAAGTTCTTTTCGTATTTCCTTATTTTCTTCTATTTGTTTCTCATAATTTATTTCTTCTACAATACTATTTATATATAACCCTGTGCCACCAACAATTATTGGAGTTTTACCTCTACTCAAAATATCTTCTATATATTTCATTGCCATCTCTTTATATTGAGCGACACTAAATTTTTCACCTACTTCTAAAAAATCTAACATATAATGAGGAATATTAGATTTTTCTTCTTCAGTAGGTTTAGCAGTCCCTATATTCATATCTTTATATATCTGCATAGAATCCGCAGATATAATCTCTCCATTTAATCTCTTTGCAAGTTCAATAGATATTTTAGTTTTTCCACTAGCAGTAGGACCTGCAATAACTAAAACTTTTGGTTTCACTAAAAGCCACTCCTCTTAAATTTCTTTTCCATTTCACTCTTTGTAATTTTTATTGCAGTAGGTCTTCCATGAGGGCAGGTAAACGGATTCTCTAAACTCATCATTTTATCAATTAAAGCTTCTATCTCACGATTATCTAAATTCATATTTGCCTTAACCGCAGCTTTACATGCCATAGTAAAGATAAAATATTCTACTCTATCGTCTTCCTTTACACCACTTTCTTTTTGAAGGCTATCTACTAAGTCATAAAATAACTCTTTAATTGCAATGCCCGTAATTTCTCCAGGGACAGCCGAAATTTTAAATGAATTTCCGCCAAACTCTTCCATTTCAAAACCAGCTTTATCAAAAAGTTCTTTATTAGAGTTTACAATATCGACTTCATTATTCTTTAACTCAACAATTTCAGGTATCATAAGCATCTGCTTAGTATTTACACCATTTTTTACCTTTTTAACAAGGCTCTCATACATAACTCTTTCATGAGCTGCATGTTGGTCTATTATATAAAAGTCATCATTTTGTTGTATTAAAATATATGTTGAAAAAACTGTACCAATTATTTTATAATTCTTTACATTCTGGACTAAATTATTATTCTCATCGGAAAACAAAGACTCATTTCTCTCTTTTATAGGTACATATGGATCTTTCTTTATATACTCACTTGATGAAACAGTCTCTTCTTTAGCTGAAGGTTTCGCAAAACTTGACGATTGATTTACAGGTTTGTATGAATAATTTGCCTTCGGCACTATATCATTAGTTGGGCGACTTGCATATGTTCCAACTTTTTTATATGAAGAAAATAAATCCGTTATTGTTTTCTTTGGCTCTTCTTTTATATTATCTTCATCTTCTGGCACCAAATCTTGATTTAGCATAGTAGAACGAATTGCATTATATACAGCTCTATAAATTAAACTCTCATCTGAAAATCTAACCTCTGTTTTAGTAGGATGAACATTAACATCAACCAACTCAGAATTTACTTCAACATTAATAACAACAAACGGGAATTTTCCAGCCGGAGCTATAGTCTGGTATGCATTATCTACCGCACTAGACATAGTTTTATTCTTTATATATCTACCATTAACAAAAAATATCTGGTTACTTCTGTTGTTTCTACAAGTATCTGCTTTTCCAGCAACACCATTTACCTTTATTCCTTCAAATTCCAATTCAAAAGGAATAACGCTTTTTGCAATATCTTTTCCATATACACTATAAATAGCGTTGATTATATTTCCATCGCCCGAAGTTTGGATGATAACTTTTTTAGAATTTACATATTTAAACGCAACATTAGAATGAATTAAAGCCATTTTAGCAACTACGTCTTCTACATAACCAGCTTCTGTATAGTCTTTTTTCAAAAATTTATATCTAGCAGGAGTATTATAGAACAAATCTTTTACTGTCATAATAGTTCCTTGATTGCAACCTATTTCATTCTCTTCAATTATATTTCCACCTTTTATAACTAATCTATTGCCAACACTTTCCCCTTTATATCTAGAAACCATTTCTACTTCAGCAACAGACGCAATACTAGCTAAGGCCTCGCCTCTAAATCCAAATGAAGATATTGTTTTTAAATCTTTAGCCGAACGAATTTTACTAGTTGCATGACGTTCAAAAGAAATAGCCATATCGTCTTTTTCAATTCCAGAGCCATTGTCCGTTATACGTAAAAGCGAAATACCGCCATTTTCAATTTCAACAGAAATAGAAGTTGCTCCAGCATCTAAAGAATTCTCTATCATTTCCTTTGCAACTGAAGCCGGTCTTTCTACTACTTCACCAGCTGCAATTTGATTAGAAGTAAGTTCATCAAGTATTATTATTTTACCCATTTTTTCCACTCCTTAGGGTTTTAGAATATCACAAAAAAGGTTAGTTTGCAAGGCAAAAAAATGAGGACTAACGTCCTCTATTTCCTAAGTTAAAGCAACTATATCTTCTGGAATGGGTGCCTCAACTTGTATTATCTCCTTTGTAATCGGATGAATAAATTTAACCTTTTTTGCATGTAATGCTTGCCTGTTTATTCTACCTGTCTTTATATCTGAATATAGGCCATCTCCAACAATAGGATGTCCAATAACCTTCATATGAACTCTAATCTGATGAGTACGACCTGTTTCTAGTCTTAACTTTACAACACTCATATCATTTTTTCTATCTAATACTTCAAAATGAGTAACTGCACTTTCTCCATCAGGAGAAACAGTTCTTGTCATAATGCTTCCTTCCTCACGTTTTATTGGCAAATCAATAGTACCTTTGTCTTCAGTTATATATCCATGAACTACAGCAATATATTCCTTCTCAAACTCTCCTAATTGCATCTGTCTAGACAAGCTTTCTTGAGTATACTCATTTTTAGCAAAAACTATAACTCCAGACGTTTCCCTATCTAATCTATTAACAAATCTAGTTGTAATATTTTCCCCTTTTTCTTCTAAATAATTTTTTACAAAATTAGCTAAAGTTCCACCTCTATGAATGCATGTCGGATGAACCACCATATTCCCTGTTTTATTTATTATTAAAAGGCAAGTATCTTCATATAAAATATCCAACTTGCCTTTTTCTGACTCAATCTTGTCGTTTATCTCTTCAAATGTAATATCCACCGAAACAACATCATTCGCCAAAACTAAATCATTTATCCACGCTTCTTTTCCATTACAAAAAATCCTATGATTTAGTTTTAACTTTCTTAATAAACGAGAAGAAATATTCAATTTATTTACTAAAATATCCTTAATAGTTGTATCTTTTTCTGATGTATATTTTAAATAAACATGTTCCAAATACTTACCTCATTTCTATAAACTCATATGATCTTTCGCCATCTGAGTAACCGTTCTACCTCGCGGAGTTCTGGTTATAAATCCTAATTGCAATAAATATGGCTCATAAACATCTTCTATCGTATCTGGATCCTCGCCAATAGAAGCAGCCAAAGTATCTAGCCCAACCGGTCCGCCACCAAAATTCTTAATAATTGCATTTAGCATAATTCTATCTATATTATCTAACCCTAACTCATCTATCTCTAACTTTTCTAACGCATTTCTAGCTATATCTAGAGTAATCTTTCCATCGCCTTTTACTTGCGCATAATCTCTAACTCTCTTTAATAGCCTATTTGCGATTCTAGGTGTACCACGAGAACGTGATGAGATTTCAAGTAAAGCTTCCTCTTCTATTTCCGTTTTTAAAATACCAGCAGATCTTCTTACTATTTGAGATAGCTCCTCTGGAGAATATAGCTCTAATCTTTGAATTACTCCAAATCTATCTCTTAATGGAGACGTAAGCATTCCCGCTTTAGTAGTGGCTCCTATTAAAGTAAACTTAGGCAAGTCTAAACGTATAGAACGTGCTGAAGGTCCTTTCCCAATAATAATATCCAACGCAAAGTCTTCTAAAGCAGGATATAATACTTCCTCAACAGAACGACTAAGCCTATGTATCTCATCAATAAATAAGACGTCACCTTCAGAAAGATTCGTTAAAATTGCAGCCAAATCTCCAGGTCTTTCTATCGCAGGGCCTGACGTTATTCTAATGTTTACACCTATTTCATTTGCAATAATATTAGACAATGTTGTCTTTCCAAGTCCAGGTGGCCCATAAAGAAGTATATGATCTAAAGATTCTTTTCTAAGTTTTGCGGCTTCAATAAAAACCTTTAAATTTTCTTTAACTTTTTCTTGGCCAGTATATTCACTAAGCCACTTTGGTCTTAAAGAAATTTCTTCTGTATCTTCTTCTTTTACACCTGGACATACTATTCTCTCTTCTTCGTTCATAAAAGCTCCTTAAATTCTAATCTCCAAAACTTACTCCAATCATTCTTGCTACCTTTATTAATTCATGATCAACCGGAACTGTTTTTAACTTACCAACTGCATCTTCTAAAGTAGAGCTACTTATTTTACCATCTATCATAGCAACCATTCTACCAAATTGACCACGCATAGCAAGTTCTACAGCCTCAACACCATACTTTGTTGAAAGTACTCTATCGAAAGGTGAAGTTTGTCCACCTCTTTGAATATGACCTAAAACAGTTGCTCTTGCTTCTATTCCTAGACGTTCTTCAAGTTCTTCTGCTAATTTATTAGCAATTCCTCCTAAACGTACTGCATCTGGACTATTAGTTACAAGTTTCCTTATAACTACTTCTCCACCTATAGGTTTACTTCCTTCTGAAACAGCAACAATTGTATAGTTCTTTCCATTCTTAGTGTTCTTTTTAACTGCTTCACAAACCTTATCAAAATCGTAAGGTATTTCTGGAATTAATATAACAGATGCTCCACCAGCGATACCAGATTCTAATGTAAGCCAACCAGCATATCTACCCATAATCTCTACTACTGCAATTCTATGATGTGCTTCAGCGGTAGTTCTTAATTTATCCATTGCCTCAGTTGCAGTTGTAACAGCTGTGTTAAATCCGAAGGTTTGATCCGTTGCATTTAAATCATTATCTATTGTTTTTGGAATACCAATAACTGGGAATCCCATTCTTGAGAAATCTCTTGCTGAGGTTAAAGTGCCATCTCCACCTATAGTAAACAAACAATCTACTCCATGGGCTCTTAATTGAGCTATACATTGTTGAGACATATCTACAGGTTCTGAATCTTTTTTCTCTAAAAAGGCAAAAGGATTATCCTTATTAGAGCTTCCTAAAATCGTGCCACCTCTATCTAAAATATCTTCTACACTTCTTAAAGTAAGATTAACTGTTCTATCTTCTACTAATCCTCTATATCCATCTAAAATTCCCATAACCTCTAAACCATATTGTTTAATAGCAGTTCTTGTAATTGCTCTAATTACGGTATTTAAGCCTGGGCAATCTCCTCCAGCAGTTAAAATAGCAACTTTTTTCATAAAAAATTCCTCCTCTTAAATTTTTAACCCTGATGTTAATTCTAAAGTCTTTACATCAAGTATAATATCACATTTTTTTTCGACTTTTTCAAGAGTATTTTCAAGATTTATTTGTAACCCATTATTTTTTAGTACAGTTTCTGCTACTCGCCTACATCTAGGATAATCAGGTAATGTTAGGAATCTACAAAACTTTGCAATACTTAATACTATTTTTTCAGCTAACCTTGCATCATTTTGCTCAAAAACTATACCTAAATCAATAGGTCCAAAATCTTTAAATCTTTTTTCAAACTTTTTTTCAAAAAATCTCGGCAAATACTCAAGTTCGTCTTCAACAGTTATATTCTTTTTACTAGCATATTTTACAATTTTTTTATTATATTCTGAAACCGTTACTATATTATAATCTGCATAACTTAATTGATTTATTATATTTTTATATCCACCTTTTCCGTATATATCTACTTCTACAATAGGATTCCCTAAAAGCCATCTTTCATCACATATATGCAATCTCATGATTTTTACATTTCTCATAAAATAGCTCCTCAACTCGCAAAATTAAAGCTCAGTCATTAAGTACAACAACTGAGCTTCATCAATCATATTTTACAAATTTTCATAAAGACCTTTATTTACTAAATCTTTTATTGCAGTTTTAACTGCATCTACGTCTTCTCTATACGTAACTCCATACCATTTATCTTCAGTTGTTAAAACCTTAACTTTTTCATTTTTTGTTTTAATCATATCGTCAACAATACAAGGAATTAAGAATTCACCTTTTATAGGATCTTCCATATCTGTTAAAAATTCTTTAAAGTGAGTTTCAAATTCATCAAAAATACCGGTATTGAATCCCCACATATTCATAGAAACAGTAGAATCCATAGGATATGGAGAATTCTTATCAAGAGAGAAAGTCTCAACAACAGAAACTAAATTATTATCTCCGTCAACTTGACAAATTCCTCTTTTTACTGTTCCATTTTCAGATAACGTATTTCCTAGGTTATAACCAACCATACATTTTGAATTATTTTTTACAAGATAATCAGTTAT
>JAEEGG010020299.1_pt1 | contig 13301 bp, 14 predicted proteins | sample 9134161 | NCBI WGS metagenome assembly JAEEGG01 (sample SAMN16246543, study PRJNA631951) | gut metagenome | biome: gut microbiome; feature: rumen; material: CR-attached | host: Bos | place: Iran: Karaj | collected 2018-10 | reverse complement strand
CGGCTCGTTCATCATCAAGACCCGCGCCGAAAAGGTAGGTCGTAAGATCAACAAATCCTAACAGCCATGAGCACGTTTGAATGGATTTCGATGTTGCTGGCTCCTGTCACGGGTGTGGCCTCCTGGCTCGCCGCCACGCGGCTCCGCCAGAACCGCACCATCCGAGAGATGCAGCAAACCATCTTCAACCTGGTTGAGGAAAACAAGCGCGTCTACGCCGAGCTGACCGAGGCCCGAAAGGAAATCGTCGGGCTGTCCGCTCAGGTCGCACAACTCACCCTTGAAAACGCTGAGCTGAAGCAATTGATCGAAAACCTGTAAAGCCATGAAGACACGCTGTTTTCTCTTCCTGTTGTCGGTGTCGATGGTGCTATGTGCCTGCGACGCGAAGCGCCGCGCCCAGCGTCGCATCCGTCGCATCGTCGAGCGATGCCCCGAGCTGCTGAACGTTCAGGCGCATCCCATCGACACCTTCATAGAATTGCCACCCTTGGCCGATTCTGCCGTGATGCCCTTAGCTCCGCTGCTTGACGGCCAAGCCGTCAAGATCCAGACGGAGCAGGGCACTTTCACGGCAACGGCCACTAATGACAGCCTCACAGTCACCTACGAGGCAGAACCCGAGCCAGTCCACTTCTCCGACACGCTGCACTATTCGCAAGTCGTCATCGAGGAAGCGCCTCCAGCGAAGAAGAAACCGCCCGCTTTCATGTGGTTCCTCCTCGGTATGGTGATAGTGTTGCTGGCTGTCATCATTACCGCTATTGTAATTGTGATCAAGATGGTGAAGGTCTCCTAACAAAGGGGACATAAAAAGAAAGAAGAGGATGAGCTCATCCTCTTCTTTCTTTTTGCCATGTTCTCTGAATAAGTATCAGAAATTATAGTATAAGCCGAATGTAGCTGTCGATGCTGAGAAATCAACACTAAAGCCTGGATCGTAGGGGAATGGGAAATGGTCAATACCGCCCAAACTACCTTTGCTGTAGCCGATGAACCCGATATGGAACACGGCTGCCCATTTCTCTGTGGGATGGAAGGCGATGCCTGGCTTGATGCCGGCCTGCCATGTCGTTTGCAAATCTCTTCCATAGGAGATGAATCCATCGAGGTTATATTTGTCTCTCCAACCGATAAAGTCGAAGGCTCCATCGAGGAAGAAATTGAACTTCTCAATGCTACACACATTATAACGCACATAAGGCATGACATAGAAGGCGTTAACAATATACTTATTTGTCTGGCCTCCTATATGCGAAGTGATACCTGATGAGTAGCCGAGCGCGGTGGCCACTGACCAGTTGCCGAAGCTGTAACCCACCTCAGGACCGAGGAAATAATAAGTGCCACGAGTATCCTCATACTTGTTGGTGTTGAAAGCCATGCTTCCGCCTAACCATAATTGGGCATTGGCGGAAAGGATTCCTGCAAAGGCAAGGACTAAAGTCAATAATACTTTTTTCATTTGTTTGATAGTTTAAGATGAAACATTAGTGAATAGTTGAAAATTAAACGGCTTTGGTGGTCTTTTATTGTTCAAGGTAGCCGCTATGGCTCGGTCGTAGTGTAATGTTCATCCTCAGTCGGCCAAAGGTTGCGGAGGTAGGTTTCGCATCTTTTAGGAAGCTAAATGGCCGCAACCTTTGTCCGTCCTCGGCTAATAGTGGGTTTGCGTTTCCCCGCTCTCGTTTCTCCCTTTCGCTCTGGCAATGTTAGAAATTCGGTGTGCTGCCTGGCTGTCAAAGGCTGCGGAGGAGGCTCGTCCCCTGTGGGGAAGCTTTATAGCCGCAGCCTTTGCCATCCAGTCAGGCTCCAGCGGGGAAAACAATTGGAGGGCTTGCGGCGCAGTGTTCGGCACCTGACCCGTCATCGTCCTGCCCTTGCCTGAAAAAAACAATATGCCACGCCCAGCATTTTCTGGAAAATCCCTATCTTTGCACCCGACTCCGTAGCCATAAAATGGAGTTATCTGTTACTATGGAAGCCGAAAGCCCAATTTCATCGGCTTCCATTTTTTAGCATTCAGGGCTGCTACCTTCGGCAACAGCCCCGTCTCTATTAATTATAAGGAGTCAATCATCTTCTGCTTCTGCTGCTCACTTACCTTTCGGTATCGCGATATGGCCTTACTGCCTTCCGCATGTCCGCTCATCGATGCGATGTCGGCATCCCTGAAGCCTGCATCATATAGGTTGCCGCAGAAGTTCCGCCGCCCCATGTGGCTGCTGGCCACCTCCGACAGCTTCACCTGCTTCTCCAACCGCGTCACCGGGTCCAGGATGGTCACAGTGTGGTCGATGTCTTCGACAGCTTTGAACATCTCCTTGATGGCATCATTATAATTCTGATTCGAAATGAAAGGCAGCAGCTTATCGCCTTCCGTGTCCTTATATCGTTCAAGGATGATCTTGGCCGTAGGATGAAGCGGAACCGTCACCACCCGTCCGCTATGATTCTTCGTCTTGCCAGCGACATACTGGAGGCATTTCCCATCCACGACATTGGATTTCGTCATACGTAGCAGGTCCCCCACTCTACATCCAACCAAAGACTGGAATACAAAGATGTCCCTTTGCACCGCCAATTCTGGCCGCTTGCTGAAATCTGCCTCAAAGAGTTTTGTTCTGTCCTCATTGGAGAAGAAGAAAGGCGTTCCATAAACAGCCTGGTCCATCGTATAGGTAAGGAAGATGTCTTCCAGCCTGACCCTCTTGACGCGCAAGAGCCAATTCCAGAAGGCCTTGACATACTTGATTTGGTTAATCACATAGTTCAAGCTCCTCTTCTCCACTCCTCTTTGTTTGACATACGCATATCCATCGTAAAGTGAATCGTAGCGGCTTTTAGGCTTATACTCTCCCTTCTCGTCCGTCCTCCAAAGGTCACATTCATTGATGATAAAACTGCGGAAAGTGTAGATGTCCTCGGTCTTGATCTCGTTGAGTCTATATCGCTTCCCCAGCCATTTTTCCATCCTATCCCATAATCCATATCCAGTTTTATAGGTCTTTTTTCTGACATCGCCTATCACCCCATTATTAAACTGCTCTTCTATGTACTCATCAAAGGCATCGAGGAAATAGCGCTTTTCGAGTTTCGTAAGCTCTCTTTTCTTCGCCGCTTCCATAGCGGCCTTATGCGACTTGGTTTCCAGAATCCATCTCTTTACTGTGATCTGGTTCCCGTTGATGACGGTTTCCTCTTCTTGCTCGATCCATTCGATGTCGTTCATCCATTTGGTCAGCAAATCAGGAGTTTGTTCACCTTTGCCAAGTTGTTCCCAGCAGCGCAGCAAGTAACTCGTCAGCTGATTGAGCCTGTCACGAATCTCCTCGCAATCGTCGCCATACTTGTTGTTTCTCTTGCCCTTCGGCATCCCCTTTTCAGCGTCCCAATTTCCCGCAGTAATGAAGAGGCCCGTGGCTGTTCTTTTCACGAAATCCCTATTGCCGCTGAAGCGCAACTGAATCTCACCTCGTTCGTTTTCTTTCTTGATGTACCTTGAAAGGTAGAATTTTAGTGTAGCCATAAAATAAAAGTTTTAATTTTGCGTTGAATTATCTGTTAGTTGCCTCAAAAAGGGGAAGCCCATCCCCTCCAAAAGGCACTGCAAATATACAAAATCCGTGTCAACGCCGTGTCAACCGACCCCAAAAAATGTGTTATTTCGTGGTAATTTATTATAAGTCTAAATAACGGCAACGGATAATAAATAAACTATAAATCAATGAATTACAAACCAAGTTTCACCGAGATTAGCTCCAACGAAATCCAATCATGGGTTAACTATGGTAATCCCGGAGAGACTACCAACCAAGCCCGCCAAAGCAGCGGGCTTTTTTATTGTCAACTATTCGTGCTATGAACAAACTTCAAGTCGTCGTCAGCAAACAATACGACCCTTTCCTCAATCGCGCCGTCGAACAGTATCTCACTGACAACCAAGAGGAAGGCATTACCACCATGTATCTCTGGAAAAACCAGCAAACGGTGGTCATCGGTTATAACCAGAACCCTTATTCGGAGTGTAATGTCAAGTTGCTCCTCGACGAAGGCGGTCACCTCATGCGGCGCGGCACGGGAGGCGGTGCGGTGTATCACGACTTGGGCAACATCAACTTCTCATTTATAGTGGACAAATCGCTATACGACGTTAGGAAACAACTCTCCGTCATCCAGGATGCGCTCCTCTCCTATGGCTTGCAAACCGAAATCTCGGGGCGCAACGACCTCACCTACGATGGGCGTAAATTTTCGGGCAACGCCTTCGCAAAAGGGCAGAAAAACAACCTGCACCACGGCACCATCCTCATCAAAACTGACGGAACGATGATGCAACGTTACCTCATTGTCGACAAGGCCAAACTCTTGAAAAACGGGGTGAAAAGTGTAGCCTCGCGCGTCATCAACCTCAGCGAGGCCGTGCCAGAACTGACTTCCGAGAGCATCAAACAGCCACTGATTGCCTCCTTTGAAAAGGTTTATGGTGGCAAGGCAGAATTGCTTGACTTCGACACCATTATTAAGAAAAGCGAGGTGCAAGCCATCAGAGAGCACATTGCTTCAGACGATTTCCTTTTCGGTCGTTGGGAGCAGTTCAAGACCACCAAAAAAGCCCGTTTTGCCTGGGGCGGTGTAGAGATTGCCCTTCAAGTGGACGAGGCTAATGCCATCATCAAAGACATCCAAATCGCCTCGGATTGTCTTGAGCCCGAGACCATCAAACAGGCCGAACAATTGCTTCATGGAGCCAGCACTAAAACGATGCCGACATTTGCCGCAGACAATGAAATCATCCGTGACATCTTTCATTTGATTTACGGCTGAACAAAAAAGCGTATTTTTGCAGCCTGATTGAACAAACACCAACTATCAACTGATAACCGAATGAAATACTATCTTCTCCCCTTAGGCTGCCAGATGAACTTGAGCGACACGGAGCGCGTCCGCACGGTACTCAACGGCATGGGCTTTGTCCAGACCGAAAACGAAGACGAGGCCACCATTCTCGGTATCATCGCCTGCTCGGTGCGACAGAAAGGCATCGACAAGGTGTATGGCCGCATCGAGAAATGGAACGCCATGAAGAACCGCCAAAACGTCATCACTTTCGTGTCAGGCTGCATCCTGCCCGCCGACCGTCTGCGTTTCCTCAAGCTCTTCGACTTGGTCTTCGCCATGAACGAGTTGCCCAACTTCCCGGATATGATCCGCCAATACGGCATCGTAACGCCTGCCTCGTTGCGCTTTGGAGAAGAGATTGAATACCAACCTGTGGTCAAGCCTTTGGTGCCTTTGTTCCACAAAGACGATAAAATCAATCCGTCGGCCAACATGGACAAGTTCTGGGCCATCACACCGACACAGACCTCCTCTTTCGAGGCCTTCATCCCGATTCAGAACGGCTGCAACAAGTTTTGCACCTACTGTGCCGTGCCTTACACCCGTGGCCGCGAGGTGTCGCGCCCCTCGGAAGAGATTCTGGCCGAGCTGAAGGATTTGGTCGAAAAAGGTTACAAAAGCATCACTTTGCTGGGACAAAACGTCAACTCTTACGGCCTCGACAAAAAAGGCGAAGAGATTGATTTCGCCGAGTTGCTACGACGCGTGGGCGAATATGGAAAAGCAAGCGGCAAGGAGTTTTGGGTGTATTACACCGCACCGCATCCCCGCGACATGAAAGACGACGTCATTGAGGTAATGGCGCAGTATGACTGCCTCGGCAAGCAGATCCACATCCCCATCCAGTCGGGCGATGAGAACATGCTGCAACGCATGAACCGCCACCACGACTTGGCCACCTATAGGCATATCATTGAGACCATCCGCGAGAAACTGCCGACAGCAACCATTTTCACTGACATTATCGTGGGTTTCACCCACGAGACCGAAGAGGAGTTTGAGAACACGCGCAAGGCCATGGAAGAGTTCAAGTACAACATGGCATTCATCGCGCAATACAGCGTGCGTCCAGGTGCCGTGGCCTCGGAATGGGACGATGATGTGCCGAAGGAAGTGAAACGTGAGCGTTACCATCGCCTCACTGAGGAACTGATGAAGCACAGCCTAGTCTACAACCAAGGTCTTGTCGGGAAAACCGTCAAGATGTTGGTGGAGACGCAAGACCGCAAAAACGGTTACCTGGCAGGCCATACGGAAGGTAAAATCGTCATCAGATTTGCTTCAAGAGATACCAGCCTTATTGGGCAAATCGTGAATGTTAAGGTAACTTCGGCTTCGCCTTTGTCGATCGAAGGAGAGTTAGTTTAGAGTCGATGAAGAAAGTTGCGTTCAAGACTTTAGGTTGCCGCGTCAACCTGTATGAGACTGATGCCTTGGCTTCACGGTTTAAGGCGGCTGGGTACGTCATCGGGAACGATGACGGTGACATTGACGTCTTTGTCGTGAACACCTGCACCGTCACCAATACAAGTGACCAGAAATGCCGTCAAGCCATCCGGCAAATACGGCGCAGCCATCCCGATGCCTTGATTGCCGTCACCGGCTGCATGGTCAACCACAGGAAAGAGGAATTGCTGCAATCGGGCATAGCCGACTATGTCATCGACAACGAGCGCAAGGCGGCTTTGTTCGACATCATCGACGAGCATTTCCGCACGGGTCACAGCGACCCCGAAGGCTACGACCGCGACCTGTTCAGCTACCAACCCGCTTTCGACACTTTCCATACGCGCAGCCTCATCAAAATCCACGATGGCTGCAACAACTTCTGCTCTTATTGCATCATCCCAATGGTGCGCGGAAGAGCGACGAGTCGTCCCGCTGAGGACATTTATAATAACGTGCGCGAAGTCGTGAGCCATGGTTTCAAGGAAATCGTGCTGACTGGCGTCAACATGGGACGTTACCAATTTGAGGACACTAATTTCGAGCAATTGGTTGAAAACATTCTGGAAATCGACGGTGACTTCCGCGTTCGCGTCTCCTCCATCGAGCCCGACCAGTTCAGTGACCATTTTCTGAACCTGTTCCAGCATGAGAAACTTGCTCCCCACATGCACATCTGCCTACAAAGCGGTTCCGATGACACCTTGAAGCGGATGCATCGCTTCTACACAGTTGCCCAGTTCCGTGACATGTGTCAGCGCATCAAGGCCTTCCGCCCCGACTTCAATCTCACCACCGACATCATCGTAGGCTTCCCCGGCGAGACCGAACAGACTTTCAAAGAAAGCTGTGACTTCGCGAAAGAAATCGGCTTCAGCCACATCCACACCTTCAAATACTCGGTGCGCACTGGTACAAAGGCCGCAGTCATGCCCGACCAAGTGCCTGAAAAAGTAAAAGCGGAGCGCAGTGAGATAATGCGACAGATCTCGATGGAAAACAAGACCAAATATTTCGAGATGATGCAGGGCAAAACACAACGAATGCTCATCGAGCGCATTGACAGCAAAGGCATCGCGCGTGGCTATGGAGAAAACTACATTCCCATCATTGCCAGCGGAAAAGGCCTGGAAAAGAACACCTATATTAATATAAGGCTAGGCGAAATCGTCCATCGCGAAAATGAAGAGAAAATGGCTTTCAATGCATTATAAATCAACTTTTTACATTTTTTAAAGAAAAAATTTCAAATTATAGGTTGGCAATTCATAGAAAAGTTGTAATTTTGCAGCCCAAAATAAAAGGAATAAAAGCAATAAGGAATAAGAGATATGGCAAATCACAAAGATGCATTAAAGAGAATCCGTCAGACAGAAAAAAGACGCTTGCACAACCGTTACTACGCTAAGAACATGCGTAACGAAGTGAAGAAATTCAGAGCTTTGACCAGCAAGTCGGAAGCTGAGGGTCAACTTTCGAAGTTGTACTCCATCATCGACAAGGTGGCCAAGCGCGGTATCATCCACAAGAACAAAGCCGCCAACCTGAAGTCGAAACTGTCGAAGTTTACGGCAAAATTGGCATAATTGGAAGTTTTATTCATACATGTTGGTGCCTCTTCTACCCAGTGGAAGAGGCTTTTTTGGTTGAGGTAACCCCAAAATGCTTATCTTTACCGCCCGAAACAAAACCATCCTACCATGACCGAGAAGAAATCCATCAAGGAATGGGCACCCGACGACCAGCCGCGCGAGAAGATGATGTCGAAAGGCAAGACAGCACTCAGCAATGCTGAATTGTTGGCCATACTTTTACGCGTAGGCAAGGAAGGCATGTCGGCAGTGGATGTGGCTCGCGCACTCCTCGACAGCGTCGGCAACAACCTCATCACGCTATCCAACCTCACCATTGATGATTTGACACAGCATTCTGGAATCGGCGAGGCCAAGGCCATCACCATCATGGCCGCCCTTGAGCTTGGCAAACGCCGTCGCGCCGCAGAAGCCACATTGCCTGAGGAGGTGAAAGACTCAAAAGACGCCTTTGAACGTTTTCTCCCTTATATCGACGACCTGAGGCAAGAGCATTTCCTGGTCATGTACCTCAACCAAAGCAACCACGCCCTGAAAGTGGAATGCATCAGCAACGGCGGCACCACCCATGTCATCGCCGACCCGAAAATCATCTTCAAAAACGCCTTGAGCCTCAATGCCACCTGCATCGTTTTGGGACACAACCATCCTTCGGGCAACCCACGTCCCAGCGAGGATGACCGGCTGCTGACCAAGAAACTCGTCGCAGGCGGCAAACTCTTGGACATCCAGGTAACCGACCACATCATCATCGGCAATGAACGCTACTACAGTTTCCGCGACCATGGAGAAATGATTTAATAAAGCCCCAATGTCCATGAAAATCGTCACCGTCATCGGGGCTAGACCCCAAATCATCAAAGCTGCCGCATTGAGTCGCGCCATCAGGAACCACTACGCGAATCAGATACAGGAAGTCATCGTCCACACGGGACAGCACTACGATGACAACATGTCGCAGGTGTTCTTTGACGAGCTGCAAATCCCGCGTCCCGACTACAACCTGCACGTCGGGTCTGCCTCGCACGGCGTGCAAACCGCCCGCATGACCGAGGGCATCGAGGCCTTATTAATAAAGGAGCAGCCTGACTTCATCGTGCTTTATGGTGACACTAATTCTACTTTGGCGGGTGCCGTGGCCGCTGCCAAGATTCATGTGCCTATCGTTCATATAGAAGCGGGACTACGCTCTTTCAACAAGGCCATGCCCGAGGAGATTAACCGCATCGTTTGCGACCACTGCTCTACTCTACTCTTCACACCTACGAAGGCGGGATTGGAAAACTTGAAACGGGAAGGGTTTTCTATAGAAGAAGGCGACCCTTCGACCCTTCGACGGGCTCAGGGCTCAGGGTCCGCTATACCAACCATTGACAACCCAAAGGTGTACCATTGTGGCGACATCATGTATGACAACAGCCTGAATTTCGCCTCCATCGCCGAAGAAAAGACCGACATCATACAGCGTTTGGAGCTGAAAGACAAACCATACATTTTGGCCACCATCCATCGCGACACCAACACCGACTATCCTGAAAGGCTCAGTGCCATCTTCAGAAGCATCATTAGGCTCTCGGAAGAATGTCAAGTCGTGTTGCCGCTACATCCAAGGACAGCTAAACTATTGAAGACCAATCTTGATGAAAACTTCCAAAAACAAATCTTCAGCTGTCAAAACATCAAGCTCATTCCGCCTGTATCGTTTTTGGAGATGATTGCCTTGGAGCGTCATTCCCAACTCGTCGTGACCGACTCAGGCGGCGTGCAAAAGGAGTCCTATTTCTTCAAAAAGCCCTGCATCATCCTTCGCCCTGAGACCGAATGGGTGGAAATCGTTCAGACCGGCAACGCCATCCTCACCGATGCCGATGAAATGCGAATCATGCAGGCCTGGCAACACTTCACGGACGACCCACCCACCGTTTTCCCAGAGATTTTTGGCGACGGCCACGCAGCGGAGTTCATGCTCGACAAAATTATTTCCGCTAAAGCGTTGTAGATTAAGAAAAAAGTCGTACCTTTGCACCCGCTAAACAAGCACATACTATTATCAATTTAATCATTTAACAATCAAACAGTTATGAATCAGTACGAAACCGTTTTCATTTTAACTCCCGTTTTGTCTGACGAACAGATGAAGGAAGCGGTAAAGAAGTATGAAGATCAGCTGACCAACAATGGTGCAGAGATCGTTCATGAAGAGAACTGGGGCATGCGCAAGCTTGCCTATCCCATCCAGAAGAAGTCCACGGGCTTTTACCAACTCATTGAGTACAAGGCCGAGGGTAATGTAATCGCCGATGTCGAAACCGAACTGAAGCGTGACGAGCGCGTCATGCGCTTCCTCACCGTGAAGCTCGACAAGCACGCCATTGCCTACAACGAGAAGAAACGCAAGAAAGCCGAAGCTGCCGCTGAGGAAGCCCAAGCCTAATGTTGAACAATTAAAAAAGAAGAAAAATGGCACAAGTGAACAACAACAACGACATCAAATATCTGACTCCCATAGCAGTCGATACCAAGAGAAAGAAATACTGCCGCTTCAAGAAGAACCGCATCAAGTACATTGACTACAAAGATGCCGACTTCTTGCTGAAGTTCGTCAACGAGCAGGGCAAGATCCTGCCTCGCCGCATCACCGGCACTTCCAGCAAATATCAGCGCAAGGTTGCCCAAGCCATCAAGCGTGCCCGTCATCTTGCCCTGATGCCATTCGTAGCAGATTGTTTGAAATAATTTGAAGGAGGACACATCATGGATATCATTCTGAAACAAGACATCGCCAACTTAGGATATAAGAACGACATCGTCAGCGTGAAGCCCGGCTATGGCCGCAACTTCCTCATTCCGCAAGGTCTCGCCATCCTCGCCACCGAGCGCAACCGCAAGATCTTGGCCGAAGAGATGCGCCAACAGGCCCACAAAGAGCAAAAGATCAAGGACGAAGCCATGGAGAAGGCCAAGGCTTTGGAAGGTCTGAAGCTGCAAATCCCCGCCAAGGCTGCTGCCACGGGTAAGATTTTCGGCTCGGTCAACACCATCATGATTGCCAACGCCATCAAGGAAGCCACCGGCATCGAAGTGGACCGCAAGCAAATCGTCCTCAACGAAGACGCCATCAAGGAAGTCGGCGAATACAAGGCCAAACTGAAACTCCACAAGGAAGTGGCCGTCGACATCGACTTCAATGTCTACGCTGAATAAGAACAACAAACTTTTTCATGTTTTTGGGCTGTCCTCCTTTAGGGGACAGTCTTTTTTTGTATTTTTGAGGCGGTACTGCGACAGGAACCACCTAAGCCCTTGCGTCATGGCGCTGCGAGTTCGACCCTCAAACTATCCGCCATCTCCTGTGCACGAAGACGTATCCCTTACGCTCAGGAGATTGCGGATCAAGTCCGCAATGACGGCAAAGGGAAAAACAGATACGAGAAAACAAGTATTATGCTTACAAAGAACACTATAAAACAAATCGCATCACTGCGCCAGCAGAAGTTTCGCAAGGAGTTAGGCCTCTTCGTCGTCGAAGGCCGCAAAATGGTGGAGGAATTGCTCCACTCCAGTTTTGACACTATTGGCCTCTATGCCACCGAAGATTTCCTTGTCGACCACCCCTCTTTCCCTTCTGCAGAAACCATCACCAAGGTTCAAATGGAGCAGATGAGCGGACAAGACACACCTCCTGGCATCCTTGCCGTGGTGAAGATTCCGATGCAAAGTGATATCATGACAAATTCTCGACTCGTCCTGGCTTTGGACGGCATCGCCAACCCAGGCAACATGGGTACACTCATCCGCACGGCTGAGTGGTTTGGCATACAAGATGTGATCTGCAGCACCGATTGCGTGGAGCTGTGGAACCCAAAGACGGTGCAGGCCACCATGGGTTCGCTTTTCAGGGTGAAGGTATGGGGAACTAACCTGCCTGCTTATCTCCAACAAGCGAAAACCGATGGCAAGAACATCTATGGCGCTTTATTGGAAGGTGAGAATCTATTCCATATCCAGGACAAGCCCCAGGGCATCCTTGTCATCGGGAGCGAGTCGCATGGTATCAGGGCTGACGTCTTGCCCTGCATCACGCATCCCATTACCATCCCACGAGTTGGTGGCAGCATGACAGAGTCGCTCAACGCCGCCGTAGCTGGCGCTATCATTATGGCTGAACTAACCGTCACTGCGAGGAACGAAGCAGGCTAAGAACGAAACTCTTTTACTAGATTGCTTCGTCGTACCTCCTCGCAATGACGCAAAGCGACGACAAACCAAGGCAAAACAAACAACAAAAAAACCGCCCCAAACGGAGCGGTTTTTTTTCATTCAATCGAAGGATTGATTACTTCACGATGACAACGCGTTGGACCCTGTTGTTGCCATTGTTGTCATACACGCTGAAGAAGTAGACACCAGCTTCAACATCCATGTTGATGTTGTTGACCATGGCGCCGAGTTTCTCAACGCGGATGAGTTGGCCAGCCACATTGTAGATAGCCACGCTGTTCAGGTTCTCGCCCTCGAGGGTAACCATCGAAGTGGCGGGGTTGGGATAGATGCTGGCCAGTTGTGTGGCAGTCTCTTCAACACCGTCGGTGACAGCGAGAGTCACAGGAACCTCAATATGAGGCAGTTCGGCATCGTTGGTGTTGATGATGAGGTTAGCATTGTAGGAAGTACCCATATTAAGGCCAATGGAGTTCAGGGTGAGGGTAATAGTCTCGCTCTGACCGCCCATGACGGCACCTTCAGTCTTGTCGATGGTGGCCCAAGTGGCGGGGATGAGTTCGCCTTCGCAGTTGACCGTAATCAGCCAAGCACCGCCGAAGTTGCCAGCACTGTAGCAGTGGCTAAAACTGTTGCCACTGGTGCTGAGCCAGTTACCATCTTGCTCTTCACCATATTCACCACCGTCCATAGTCATAGGATATTCTTCAGCAGCCTGCTCCAAGGCAACGGTAACCCACATGGCTTGACCAGTCATATAGACGGGCTCATCGAAGTCAACGCTAATCCACTGTTCGGTAGCCGACGTGTTAATGGTCTTTTCAGCCAGAAGTTCACCAGGTTGGTTGTGGAGACCTTGACCGTAAATGCGGAAGGTATAGTTGTTATCAGCTGCCGTGTAGGTGGTAACAAAGAATTGAGCAGAAGTGATTCTCATACCCATGGCTGCACCAGCGTATGCCGTAGCGGGCAGACGGATACCAAACTCACGGGAGTAAGCATCGGACGAACCAATACCAGAGGCGCTGTTGACATCACCATTATGGTAGAAAAGATCAGCAGTTTGTGAACCAGCACCACCTTGACCGAAGTCGAGCCAGCCAGCCCAGTCGGCAATGGAGTTACCCGAGTTGTCGATGA
>JAEEGG010020296.1_pt1 | contig 13303 bp, 10 predicted proteins | sample 9134161 | NCBI WGS metagenome assembly JAEEGG01 (sample SAMN16246543, study PRJNA631951) | gut metagenome | biome: gut microbiome; feature: rumen; material: CR-attached | host: Bos | place: Iran: Karaj | collected 2018-10 | reverse complement strand
TCATATTGAAGCAACTCCGATAACGACAAGGCCGTTTGTCGTTTTTGTGGTTCAATGTTAATAATTGAAGCGAATGGAGAACAAGAAAGAATTGAGAGAGGTGCGTATGCAGATGTTTGCCCAGATGGAGCAGCGGCTGCAGGAAATGCATCCAAAGGAAGAAGATAGGATGTTCTACTATCATTCCTCTGAGGATCGTATTGTTCTGTCGCATGCGCTGTTTTGGGTGATGACACAGCCTCAGTGCCTGAAAGGTAAGATTAGGAAGGAAAGATTCTTTCTCTTGCTTCGACAATATGAAGAAGAGATGCTTGATGCCTTTCTTACGGAGGATGTTTTTTTTCCAGAGCTATTGCGATATTGCAACATCCTGTTTGAGACACTGCCCACGATATTGATGAGTACGGGAATGAGAGCGGACAAGGATGCCCGCAAACTTGCCGCTATCACCGTCGTAGCCGCTGGGTATGGTGGTGACATGGATGAAGAGTTGTGTAATGAACTCTTGGATGATATGGACTTCCACTACAATAAGGTGAAGTGCAGGAAGATAGAAGGTATGCTGCCGAAGCTGATGAAGATGGTGGAAGGAGAGATGAGGAGTATGTAAGTAGGATGAAGGAAGATGTAAGAGGTGTGAGCAAATGTGTTGGTCATGTCTCTTTGTGGTTTCAATAAAATAGCATTAGATTACACAATGAGAATCATCGGAATAGATATAGTAAAAGGATCGACTGCGGTAATTCATAACTTGAAGCCGGGTTGGTATCCTTTTGGGCGATACGAAAAACCGGCTCTTGCTAAACAGTATAAGATGCAAGACTGGGAAAAGCCCGTAGAGGGATTATACCAGATATACAAGCGCATGCCAGAGGTTACGGTGTGTGCCATTGTAGGTAATAATGGCTCGGGTAAATCGACCATTATTGATATCATGTTCCGACTGATAAACAATTTGGCATACGTATGGTTGGATGAGAGAGAAAGGAACAAAAGAGGTGTAGATAGTCTGCAAACAGGTAGAAAACTGAGCTATGCATACGGATTATGGGCTTCGCTATATTTTGAAACCAACGGGAACCTTGGCTGTATAGAGTGCAATGGTGATCAGATGGATTATTACTATCAGGACAAAAAGAATGGGGCTGTGACGCACTTAGACCATGAGGCTTTGCATAAAGGGACTATGGGACCGAAGAATTTCTTGCGCAAGTTTTTCTATACTATCTCGTGTAACTATAGTCAATATGCCTTTAGACGAGCAGACTATCTGCCATTGACCATTTTCCCAGAAGACAAGAATGTGAATGGTGATTGGCTGACGGGTATTTATCATAAAAATGACGGTTATCTGGCACCATTGGTGATGACACCGTACAGAGAAGATGGACTTATTGACTTTGATAAAGAGAACAAATTGTCGCAGCAGAGGTTAGTGGTGTTGTCGGTACTATTCTATATTCAGAACAAACAATTTCTTGACGGGTATAACCCTGAGCATATCGTATATTCGCTTGACCTGAATTATAGAGACGGGCGTATAGCTGCATTAAGCAGGACTACATCGCTATTTGATGCTAAACAATTGCAGGAGTTGCTGAATGCGTTTCAGATGACTTGGCAAGCAGAACTGATGAATGACTACGACTTGAAGAAGGAAAGCAAACTGGATGATATTTATCCAGAAAACAGCCAGAAAATTGAGACGATCGAGGGCAAACTTAAAAGTGAGTTTGACCTGACAACATACTATCTGGCCTATAAGAGTCTGAAGGTTTGTCTTATATATCGTCAATATCAGAGCATGATTGGGTTGACTGGATTGGCTCGTGAGGCTAAGAAGGGTGGCTCGCATTTGGAGAATAAAGTGCATGAGAAGCCTTTCCGAGACAAAATAATGAAAGTTGTAAAGTCATTGGTGAAAGACGAAAGCCATGTGGCTTTGAAAATCCAACAATGCTTGACGTTCTATCAAGACAAAACGATAGACTCGAAAGGGCATTTGATTCCAATAGAAAACTATGTTGCTAGTCTAAGCGGTAATACGTATGATGATATATTGAAAGCTTTGCCGCCATCATACTATAATGTGGATGTGACAATGAAACCAGCAAAAGAAGCGAATCGTAGACTAGCGAAAAAGGACTTGCTGCCCTATGTCAATGACGTATATAAAAAAGGTGAACTACGATTCTCGCAGATGAGTAGCGGTGAACGCCAGTTGATGAACTCTCTGAGCTACATCATCTATCACATCAAGAACCTGCAAAGTGTAAAGAACGGCCCACATACCGTAGCATACAGGCATATAAACATAGTGTTTGATGAGGCAGAACTGTATGCACATCCAAACTTTCAGCGTGATTTTGTGACGAAACTGCTGGAAACGATACATTGGTGTCATATAGACAGAAGGAAAATCAAATCTATCAATATCATTTTGGCAACCCACTCGCCGTTTGTATTATCGGATGTGTTGTCGCAACGATCGTTGTACTTGGAGAACGGAGAGGTGTTCCCTATAAAAGGGCAGTCGTTTGGTGGCAATTATTATGATTTGTTGGAGAACAGTTTCTTTTTTAAGGAGTCGGCTATGGGTAGAATATCCACACAGAGGATAGAGGAGTGGATTAAAGATTATGAGCGCGGCTTCAGGAATGAAGGCTATTTGGCAATTGATATGACTGACTATATCGGAGACCCGATAGTTTGTGAGTATATGAATAGTGCTATGCTGAAAAGGAAAAAAGATAAAGATGTATAGGATTATTGACGAACATCATACAAAGGCTGAGGCGCATTTCTCATTTTATGAGGAGGCGTTTAAAAACATTGTCGCTGCATTTTTGGGGCAAGTGCCAAGGGATAGCTATGCAAAAGTTTTTCTGAAAGAAATAGCTGTTAATAAGAATGAGCTAATACATCTATTATTGTCAGGCGATTTTGGTCAGCAAAAAGGGTTAATAGCATCGATAGATGCAGATCTGTCAGCATGGGAGAGAAAAAAGACAGGCGAGAAAAAACGATTTATTGCTAGTATGAAGGTTTTGTTCGTAGATGGGATGTACGACAATAATGATTTTTTTTCAAAGAATGACCATGTTAAACGAGTGGATATAGAAATATGTCCGTATTGCGGAAGAAACTATGTCTATTATGCAGAGCATCCTACTAAAACAAACCCTAATACAATGGTGAAGCCAGATATAGATCACTTTCTTCCTAAAAATGAATATCCCTATTTGGCAATGAACTATTACAACCTGATACCGTCGTGTATATCCTGTAACAGAGTGCCATGTAAGTGGACCAATGACCCGATAGGAGCGACAAGGGATAAAGAATACCTGATGCACCCCTATGAATTCAGAGAGGGTGATATTTCTTTCAGTTATAAGCCTACCGTAAGGCTGTACGATAAAGACAGTATAGAAGTCAGGATGAACTGCCAGACCTCAGATTTGGATACAGGGTATAAAACATGGTTGAATCTGGACCAGTTTTATGCCAAGCATAATGGGATAGTGAAGAATATGTATGTGAGATTGGAAAGCTTGCAAAGAAGTTATCAGAGATTCTTGGGCGATAATTTCTCTATCCCCAAGAGTTATATTGATCATTTGCCAGAGATTGTTTTCGGATATAAGCTGGAACAAGATAAGGCTAAGGAAGAGTTAATGTATAAATTCAAGAAGGATATATACCTGCAAATGCGGAAGCAAATGTATAGGATATGATAGTAGGAGGTTATATGAAAAAAGATGTAATCTTAATATATCTACTACTGGCAGTTCTGTTCATGTTTCTACGGGAACCCTTTTATGAGTTTATTTTGGGGACAGATGGACAGGGATTGTTGGATGCAATTGAGTCTTCTATTCTGAACGACACACTTGCATTTGTGTTAATCGTACTGGGGATACCGGGCATGATTAGATTATCCGACAACCTTTCAGAAACAGGAAGAAAGTGGACAAGGATGTTGTCTGGATGCTTACTGTATATGTATCTCGTGATGAGATTTTTTTATGGTGATACATTTACAACTTTTGCTTCATTGCCTGATATTTGTTATAGTGATATACTTCTTATTTTATTACCAGCATTATGGATTTCAACCTATTTTACAGGCGAAAGTCCTGAAAAACAGCCTGTGGATTCATTGCATCAAGAAGATAATCTGTTGTTTGATGATAACCATGAGACCGATTTCATGGGGCGTGATGGATTTGTGAAAGATTTGTTTGATAGGCTGGTTAATGAAAAAGGAAATGAAAATGGTGCCACAGGTGTGGCTATTACAGGTGGTTGGGGTACTGGTAAGAGTTGGTTGATGACTAATCTGATGGAACGGTTGATAAAGTCAGGACATTTATGTATTAACTTTCAACCTTGGCTATATGGTGATGCGGATATTACCAGACAGTTTTATCTTACGTTGGAACGAGAACTGAAATCGGAAGGAATTCGCATGACAGAACTAAAGGCAGCGGTATGTGAGATTGATAATGATGGTACAGTCGGCCTGGGACGCGCTATTTTATCATTGTTCGGCATTCTGTTTAATCTTTCAGGTAGAGAGAAAACGGTAAAGGACATCAAAAATCGGCTGCAGACATTTGATAGGCAGATTTTTGTGTTTGTTGACGATTGTGACCGTTTGGCCCATGATGAAATGTTGCAAGTGCTCAGTCTGGTAAGGAATACAGGTGATTTTCCGCATATTACATACGTGATGGCTTTTTCAAAAGAGATGGTTGATAAGACTATAGAAAAGGAGGAAGGGCTTCAGTATGTTTCTAAGATGTTTAACCTGACGAAGGAACTGCCACCTATAACAGACGGTGTTATTTCTGACTATTTGAATCAGGTGGTTGAAAAGATGTTTGATGTTAAGGGCGAATTTGCTAATCCTTATATAAACATTCCTATAACGCATTATCTACCTACAGTCAGGGAAGCCAAAAAATATTTGAATCAGCTATGGTCTGATTACAAAAGTCTGCAAGAGCGTTTTAACAAGTATTTCATCAACAGGAATGACTTCTGTCTCATTGAACTGCTGAAATACAAGTATTCTGAACTGTACTTTGGTTTAAGAACAACTCCAACGGATTATATAAGATTCGTAAATACAGGATGGAACAGTCCTGGTGGATTGCCGATAGGTGATGCCAATGATGATTCCGACCAATTGAAGTTAATGAAGGCTCTTTTTAGAGAGGGTAAATCGCCCAGAGACCAATATGAGATGATAGGTATCGCTAACAAAGAATTTTTCGAACTCTATTTTGAAGGCGAGCTCAGTCATCAGTATCTGGAAGCAGAAGAGTTTAATCAATCTGTTGAAGAGGGCAATTTGCCCACAAAGGTAGGAGAATGGGTAGCTTCAGGATATGTTGGTGTCATAGGTCTGTTGAGTGCCATTCATTTCAAAATAGCAAGACGAGATTTGTTTGAGGCGATGATATCGTATGTCTGGTATAGGTGTGAGCAAATGAATGCAATCAGTAGTCTTGATAACCTGACCTACGGATACGATAAAGAAGCTAAACATAGCTATTCTAATATCCGTAAAGTCATAGCAGAAGTACCGCAATTTGAGTTAATGACATTCCAACGGTTGTCTGCTTTTGATGACCCAACGGAAGTGAAGGACAGCGACAGCATGGAGGCTCTTATTGAACAGTCGGATAGGACATTGGAACTGATGGGGGTATGGATGAATATGCTACGCTCTGTAAACAATACAGACTATCCATACGATGAAGTGCGATATTATATCGAGATGATATGGAAAAAAGTGACTGGTGGTTTGACAAGATCGAAGCAAGATACACTGGATGTGATTGATATACTTGGTGATTGTACGTTAGAAGATACGTTTGATGAATTAGTATTGAAGTTGGTTAAAGATAATCCACAAAGATGGCTTGGTGCTACTATCTTGAAATTAAAAGACGGAGATAAGGAATACTATATGTTGAAGAGCCGCGCTATTCATGCCTTGTTTGGTAGTTACGACAAGGTAGTAAAGGAGTTGGATAAGATAGAGGCATTTGTAAAAATAGAACATAAAGATTATGTTCATGACTATATAAACCTTGTAAATAGACTTGCTGCGATGACTATAAATAGAGATGACGCCAGTATTGACAACAAGTATAAGAAATCGGCATGTATAGAGTGCTCTGAGTTGAAAACACTGGAAAGGAGTGTTTTCATTGGGATGAAATTAGTAAGACCTATTGCAACTGCTATTATGCAAATTCACAAAACACCTTTCTGGCAAGGAGAGAGTCTGCGTATCCATCGTGAAGAACAGGGCGCATATATGGGGTCATATATTTGAATTGATAATAATGACACAGGTTAAGAGATGGCAATAGATTTCTGATGTAATACATATGGATCAAGATACTCGTTGGCTAATAAGATATAATGAAGTAAAGACTTTCATAGAGGTGGAGCATCGTAATCCCTCCAAATACTCAGATGAGGAGAGACGTATGTTGCATTTCATGAAAAGAGGGAGAAAACTGATGAATGCTGGAGAGTTAAAGGAACCGAGATTGAGCTTATTCAAAGAGTTGTTAGTGTTATCTGATGAAAACAAACATGTGAATCAATATATATAGAGGAGGCTGTTTATGCAACAAAAGACGATTAACAAAATGCATCTGTGTTTGCAGGAGATGCATTATGTGAAGGAAATATTGGACGAGAAGTGTGCAGACAACCAATTGGCACACCTCTTGTCTATATATGCGGCGATGAGAATGAGTGATTTTGTCCTAATGCTGCCGGTATATAATCAGAAAAGAAACTCAAAAAAGGCCTATATAGAAGCTTATTCGCAGGATTTTCAAGATAGGTATCTCGCTGTAAGAAACAAGCTTGGTGCTCACTTCCAGAAGATGGTGGAAGAGGAGCAGAGTAATGAGCTAAATGACTTGAATGAACGAAACAGATTGTTCCAAAGTATTGACTACGTAACTACCGTAAGACTTATTAACGATGCTGAAATCGTGTACCAGATAGCTACTGAGCGATATGACGGGGACATACTGTTTGAAAAACTCACGGAGATAGACAAACAAACGATAGTGACAGCTTGCCAGAGGCTATATAAAGACAATGGGGCCAGATTGTACAATGATATTTTAAATGTGTCGCGTACTAATGGAATAAGCGTCTTGATGTGTTCTAAGCCACAAAGAAAGGTACAGCACGTTATAACACTACAGATGTTTATCGAAGACATTCGTTACCTGTATGATAAAACGTATGAGTGTATATTCGTTAAAAGGATGTTTAAACGGATGCTTGTTAGCTATTTGATGAACTTTTACGATAACCTTGTGACCAAAGCCGTAGATCCGAGCTCGCCGCAAGCAGAAAAAGCCCTGGACGAGCATTTGAACGACTTGTTTAATAATAAGAAAACAGTAGATGCCAAACTAAAGGTGCAAGGCTTATTTAAATATTTGAAAACCTTGCCTGATGCAGAAAAAATAATTAGTGAAGCTTGGGATGTCAGAAACTTCTGTTGCAGCCACCTTGATAATACAGCAGATGTTCCAGATTTGGATGAACGTATAGACCATTATGATATAAATCCTTTATTAGGCCTGTATGACAAGTGGGTGTCAATCCTTAGGGAGATTTTGAATGCGCATGTTATGTTGTCGCCGCTTAACCTCCCGCTTAATCAGGTGATTTATGATGTTCAGATAGAAGAAACTGGGGCAAAATCATTCTATGGTCACAAGGTAAAAGTGGATAGCAGTCAGTATATGACCAGTAGTATCACTATAGAGGAAGCGGTTGCTATCATAGAGAAAGGAGAGGGGACGGAAAGATATGGCCTGGCTTCTGAGAAGATACACAATACGCTCTTTAATTCCAAAGGAAAGGATTACACAGCCTTAAAGGACATCTTACTGGCAAAGAGCCAGAACGGAATGACGAAAGAGGAGTGGTACTTCTACATGCACCAATTGTATTGGGCAAAACAAGGTTTCCCTGATAAGATTCAGATTTTCCTTTTGGAATTATGGGAGATGGTGAAGAAAATAGAACCGAATTACCACAAGTTTATCCTGACGCCTATGTACGCCAATGCACATTTTGACGAACAGGGAAGAATGATTAAGGTAATAGAAGAACTAAAAGGGAGTTATTTCCTGTTTGAAAGGATTTATGGCGGCTTGATACTTCAACATTGTGTTATACGGCATATAGAGAACCCTTTTAAATATCTTCAGAACCCACCGTTCGATCCACAAATAGAGGGATATATTAATGGAATCGGTGATGAAACATCACAATTCTTTACCACTCTGTCATTAGCAGCATTCTGGTTTACGGACCATTGTTTCCATCGGAAGCCGTGGACTAACTATGACCAGGCCTTTGAAAGGCTGCTTGTTGAACAATTTAATAGATATGCGGCCTCAATAGGACTGGAGGGGGAAGAAGGAATGGAAAAACTTACAGGATATCTGCGGAATCATCGATTCATGGAATTTTCATGGAACATGATGAATGCCCTTAAGGGACATAAGGCGAAACAATGCTATGATATGCTTGTATATAATTTCCTATTGGGTAAGCCTTGGAATGTATTGGAAGAAGCGTATTGGGCATTGTGTGTGGAAATGGTAGGAGAAATAGAAACTGCGAGGCAATTGTTATGGAAAATAGCTTCGGAGCATAGCAATGATCCAGGTCTGGCTATTACGTATTGCAATTTCCTTGGGCGACATGGAGAATACCATGAAGAACAGGTAATGCAAAAAGAAAGAGTTCTGAATGAGTTTGTATTATCAGAAGAACAGAAAGGCTGGTTTCAATCATGACAATAGGAGAGTATTTCAAGTGTCCGTTGTGCCAAGAGGACTTCTGCATTAAGTTGCAGATGGACAATACATTTAAGTTGTATGACTGGCCAATCCATATCAGTTGCCCAAACTGTGGCAATGAAATGGATTTGTTTTTCAATTCAAATGGTTTACAACCAAAGGAATTGAAATGCAATGAAGCAGAAGAGTGTGTTACAATGGGATATTCTGCCGTGTTACCTTTAACAAAGGATTTGTATTTTCAAAAACTTGGCAGGGCTGGAAGAATGGTGTTTGCATCCCCATTTATGAATCTTAGCCGGTCATATGGAAAATTTGATATAACTGCAACGATAGGGAATTGGGCAGGAGTTTTGTCGCATAGTCTTATACCATACCGTCACTATCTTTTAGGACTATTACCTCTTATTAATCATAGTCCAATCAACGTGACGGCTTTTTCTACAAAGTTGGCACAGCTATGTGAAGCAACAAACCACAAGCCACTGAAAGATGAAGCGGATTGTATGGACGCTTTTGTGGGACTACACTATGCGGTGTACCGTTATTTAACTTTGGATAGTTATGAGGGCACCAGTATGAAAAAGTTTTTTAACCAGCTGGTGGACTATGTGGAAAAAGCAGACGTAAGACAGGTAGAGAAGATGCACCAGACAGTTGCTGGCGTTATGAGTACAAATGCCTGGCTGATGAAAGAGGCTTTTGAAATTGTAAGTGTGATTGTTAACGAGATTCAATTATTGCTACCATCTTTGTTCTTGCCTTCTATTGGATACTATAATCCGCCTACAGGACAGGAGCTGTATATTATGACTGTTGGTTATCAGAAACTGAATAAATGGTATGCAGAACTGTTTGAAGCATTGGTTCATATGTTGCCGTTTATAGTGGGACTCAACAATGCCATGAAAAATGGAGATGCAGATGTGTTTATGGTAAATGGAACGCAGTGGCCGGGAACATTGGCAGATTTCTCAAAACTCAATACAGCAGGAAGATTGGCCGCCATCAACCTAGATGTGGCATTGAGGGAGACATACATTCCTGTGCTGAACAATCACATCCGGAATGCCATTCAGCATAACGGCGTAGTATATCAAGTACAAACACAACTGGTAGAATATCATTATGACACCACCAACAATCAACTACATGATGATTTCAGACTGATTGATGTTGGCTTTATGATTTATATGCAGTTGCTGCACCTTTTGGAGGCAATACAGCTGATTTCAAATGTTGATAAAAGGATGAGAGCGATATGAAGAAATATGAAAACTTAACCCCGCAGAATAAGCAAGAACTGGCTTGGACTCAAAAGAGAGTAAACTACCATAACAGACAGGCAAGAGGTACTGTCGTATGGATGGAGCAGGCTCAGAATGTGCTGAAAAAGAAAATGGAAGACGTACGACTTCCCCAGATTTTTATACCATTGCACCTGAAAGAGGAGCCAGCTACGGAATTTCTGTTTGAGAATGCCAAACTCAACAAGATACATTCCATGTATTGCGACCTATATGAGGAGTTACCGTATCGTCCAGATATGGCGTTTGATGTGGTGTGGCGGTCGTTTGAAGTGATGTCTAAATACTATAGTGGAGAGATTCTTGGGAATAAAAACATTGCTGATGTGGTAATGTTTAACAAGATAAGTCAAGAGGTTATTTTGAATTTGTTGAAAAATGACAATAAATTGGTTGAGGAATTTCAACAGATGATGATTTCTATTCCAGATTCAACGTTAAGGTATATGGTGGTGCGGCTATACCTGAAAAGAGATTTGGGTGTGTTATCGCAATTAGGCCCCATAAAAGCGAGGGTAATAGATATTTTGAGTCAGTCTTTGTATGACGATTTTCATAAGAACTTCTTTTCCGGAGATAATGTTTTGTCAATGTCAGACCATCGAAGTGCCGTAAGAAGAATGCGCTCTATTTTAACTGGAGAAACTGTCGAATTAAACGGAACGACTTATAAGCCGCTTGACTTGGAGGTAAGAATCGAACTACTGATATCATGTGTGCTGTATGTGTCGCGTTGTGAAAGGTATCATGGTGATTATTTCTCTCAACTGAAAAGTAGTATGGCCAAAATGGTTACGTATCATAACTTCTATTATTTGGTTACAATGACAGATCTGCTATTCTGGATGGTGTGGTATCAGTTCGCTGCGCATAAGGGATTGCCCCAGATATTTAGTCTTGAACAGCTAATTGATTGCTCTGAGCAGAGAAGAAAGAACCTTGACATCATATTTGGATAGTTCAAGTAATGAAACAAGCCTCAAAAGAAACGGTTGACGACCTGATTATAAATGCCTCAAAGACTATTGAGGATTTGTATTCAAAGGTCAAAGCTGACAACAAACAGTTGACGGCCTGCGACAATCATGTGCCAACAATCCTAAAATTCATGCTTGAACTGAGGCGAGATTTCCGTTTCGTAATGATTGACCTGTTAACCAGCATGAGGGCTTGTCTTAATAGTACCTACACCTTTGAAAAATGCTATCACATAAAGAATCTAGAGGGAACCAGGGTTGAGGGCTATCAATTGATATGTGGATTCAAAAAAGAGAAGAAAGATGCAATTTGGACAAGAATAGGGCAGGAGTTGAATTGTTGTGCAACCAAATCTGAAGAAGAGAAGGTGACAAAAGCTTATGTGGGTCTTGTAAAGGTGTTTGACCAGATTACTGAATCGATGAAGGTCATTGCGGCATCTGATGCTGAACGGACGAGCCGGAATATCACTTATCATTATGATGACGAACTGCTGGTGGTTTATGACCAGTTGAGAAAAGTACAAGAGATTGGCGAAGAGGCGTCTATGCGATTGGTCACACCATGGATGGATGCGCTGATGATGGTTGTGATGATGTGCGATACGATAGAGTGTGTAGAGGCTGCGCAGGGGCACAAATTGGCAGTTAATGATAATAAATGGGATTATCACGTTGACATTATTTCTCTGCATCTCTACAACAAAATGGCAGATGCACTAAAGGAAACAAATAGACTTAAAGAGGGATTGGATTTACCTCTGAAGGAGATAGATAAAGTAGACTGGGCTGCCCTGGAAAAGAAGAAACTGATAAAGTTGAAAGAACTGCTGTCGGAAAAGACGCAGGTGGCTGAGCCTCCTAAATCAATCAATGATGTTTCCATCGTTTTGAACATTAGTATTCTGATTAGGATTATCTTTGCTGATGTGGTATCCATTATGAAAGCATTCCTAAAAGCTGATTCTGGAATTGAACACGCTATGACATTGAGACGACTTGTTATTTTAAGGGTCTCTGCGTTGGGACACTTGGTTGGTTATGTTGAGGAAGAAAAGCAGAATGCGCTTTGGGATTTGATAGAGGCTGCAATCCCAGATGGTAATATCGGCCTTGAGGGTGAAGCGAATGCAATCCGTGTGGATTTGGAGGCATTAATCAAAGAAGAGGACGTTGCAAAACGTGCGCTGTATGTGCATCTGATGGACAGATATACTCATGAGAGTAATGTGCCTAAGATTATGGAAAGCATTGAAGGGGTGGATTTAATGCCGGAACTTCAAATAATCACAGGGTTGACACGTGTTTTGGGTCGCATCAAGAAGTTCCTGACCCCATTATTTCTGGCAATAGAGAGAATGGAGGACAAGAAAGCAAAGGAGACTGACGCACATTTTCGGGCACAGATTAACGACTTTCGCAGGTTGATTAACAATCCGAAGCTTTCTCCTGCATTTAGGGCAGAGATGAATGATTCAATGAATCAGTTGGAGAAAATGCTGGATTCGTTTAAGAAGCTTTAATTTACATTTTAGAGTAGGTGGTAAAGCCGATTGGCAACAAACAGAACAAGAAGAGAGACTCGACGGCAGAACCGCCGAGCACAAGAAAAAAACAAGAAGATAATACAAAAATGAAAAGAGAGCTCTATACATCAAACTATACGGGGATTCCGGCATACCTCATGGACTTTGGGTTCGGAGGTTTTCTGGGATATGGGAGGCGTGTATCCTGTTGTGTGGGAGAAGAAGAGCTGAAGATGTATGAAGGATGACGTAAGAAGAAAGATGATTCCTGCGGAGAAGCGCAGGGAGTAATGGATGTCTCAACGGGTAAACCGTTGGGCACTGGCTGTGTATATGGGCATCCCCCGATTCGGCTTTTCGGAGCTGGGTCGGGGGATGCAGTGTTTCTGGCGCTCGAGATCACTGGCGGCGGTAGTTGCCGACAACTTTGTAGATCTCGATAATGATATCCTTGGGAATCTTGGAATCAACGGGCTTGCCATCGACCATCTGTGTGAAAGTTATACTATCGTCGTTGTCCTGAGTGACTGATACCTTGCGGAGCATCTTATACTCGTTGGTAATGACCACGCAAATTATATCGCCAGGTATATACGTTTTCCATGAGGTGAGTTTCTTCAATGCAATAA
>JAEEGG010020294.1_pt1 | contig 13304 bp, 14 predicted proteins | sample 9134161 | NCBI WGS metagenome assembly JAEEGG01 (sample SAMN16246543, study PRJNA631951) | gut metagenome | biome: gut microbiome; feature: rumen; material: CR-attached | host: Bos | place: Iran: Karaj | collected 2018-10 | reverse complement strand
CTTCGAAGTTGAAGACGCCCTTGTTGTCCCAGCCGTGCTCGTCGTCACCGATGAGGAGACGCTTCGGGTCGGTGGAGAGGGTGGTCTTGCCGGTGCCGGAGAGGCCGAAGAAGATGGCGGTGTTCTCACCGTTCATGTCCGTGTTGGCGGAGCAGTGCATCGCGGCGATGCCCTTGAGCGGGAGGTAGTAGTTCATCATGGAGAAGAGGCCCTTCTTCATTTCGCCACCGTACCAGGTGTTCAGGATCACCTGCTCGCGGGAAGTGACGTTGAAGGCCACGCAGGTATCGCTGCGGAGGCCGAGCTCCACGTAGTTGTCAACCTTGGCCTTGGAGGCGCAGTACACGACGAAGTCGGGCTCCTGGTCAAACTCCTTCTGGTTCTTCGGACGGATGAACATGTTGGTCACGAAGTGGGCCTGCCACGCAACCTCCATGATGAAGCGGACCTTCATGCGGGTGTCCTTGTGCGTGCCGCAGAAACCGTCCACGACGAACAGGCGCTTGCCGCTGAGCTGGTTGAGGGCGAGCTTCTTGACGGTCTTCCAGACCTTCTCGGTCATCGGATGGTTGTCGTTCGGATACTCGGGCGTAGTCCACCAGACTTCGCCGGGGGCACCGACCTTGGAGGTCTTGTCATAGACGATGTACTTGTCTTTCGGGGAGCGGCCGGTGTAGATGCCGGTCATCACGTTGATGGCGCCGAGCTCGGTCACCTGTCCCTTGTCGAAACCTTCGAGTCCGGGCTTGGTTTCCTCATTGTAAAGGACTTCGTACGTGGGGTTGTACAGAACCTCCTTCACGCCCTTGATGCCATACTTGGCCAGATTGATTTTTGCCATAATTATACGGGTTTAAAGTTTAATTCTTCAATTTTGCAAATTTATTAAAAAAACGAGATATTTGCAATTGAAGCGCCGAACATTTGCGAAAAAATGACGCCACTCGAAACACTGAAAACCTATTGGGGGCACGAAAGCTTCCGGCCCATGCAGGAGCGCATCATCGACGAGGCGCTCGCAGGTCGCGACGTGCTCGCCATCCTCCCCACCGGAGGCGGGAAATCGGTGTGTTTCCAGGTGCCTGCGATGATGCGCGACGGCCTCGCCCTCGTGGTCACGCCCCTCATCGCCCTGATGAAGGACCAGGTCCAGAACTTGGCCGCCCGGGGCATCAAGGCCATCGCCGTCCATGCCGGGCTCAACCGGCACGAGGTGGACCTCGCGCTGAACAACGCTGCCTACGGCGACTGCAAATTCCTGTACGTCTCCCCTGAACGGCTCCAGACCCGGCTTTTCCAGAGCTACCTGCCCGTGCTCTCGATCTCGTTCATCGTCGTGGACGAGGCGCACTGCATCTCGCAGTGGGGCTATGACTTCCGACCGGAGTACCTTGAAATCGGAACGCTGCGGGGCAGTGTCGATGCGCCTGTCATCGCCCTCACTGCCACGGCGACACCGGCCGTCGCCGACGACATCATGGACCGCCTCGGATTCAAGGAGAAGAACCTCCTCAAGAGCGGTTTCGAACGGCCGAACCTGTCCTACATCGTCCGGCAGAGCGAGGACAAGGCCGGGCAGCTCCTGGCCGTATGCAACGGTGTTCCCGGGTCGGGCATCGTCTACGTGCGCAACCGGAAAAAGGCCGAGGAACTCGCAGACCTGCTCCGGAACAACGGTGTCTCCGCCTCGTTCTACCACGCCGGCATCGGCTCAGCCGCCCGCGCCCTCCGCCAGGAGGACTGGAAGGCGGACCGGATCCGCGTGATGGTGTGCACCAACGCCTTCGGCATGGGCATCGACAAGCCTGATGTCCGGTTCGTGGTCCATGTGGACGTCCCGGACAGCCCCGAGGCCTATTTCCAGGAAGCAGGTCGCGCCGGGCGTGACGGCAAACCTTCCTACGCCGTCCTCCTGTGGAACGACGGCGACCGGAAGCGCCTCGCGCAGATCGAGCGTGTCTCCTTCCCCCCGCTGGAATACATCGAGGATATCTACCACAAGGTCCATATCTTCCACGGCATTCCCTACGATACGGGCATGGGCCGGCAGCTGAAGTTCGACATGGGCGCCTTCTGCCGGCATTTCAAGCTCCAGCTGTCCCCGGCGTTCTATGCCATCAAATACATCGAGCGCGCCGGGCACTGGATCTTCACCGAGGACCTGGAAATCCAGACCCGCGTACAGGTCACCGTGGACCGGACCGCCCTGTACGGGCTCGAGCTCCCGGACGCGCGGATGGTACCGCTGCTGGAGACCCTGATGCGCTCCTACACCGGCCTGTTCTCCTATCCGGTTTCCATCGACGAGGAAACCGTCGCCCGCAAGAGCGGACTGACGGTGCCGGAGCTGCGCCAGCTCCTGTACGGGCTCGCCGTCAACCACATCATCAAGTACATTCCCTCGGACCAGTCCGACGTGATCTTCATCCTCCACGACCGGCTGCATGAAGGCAACGTGGACCTGATGCCCAAGCGGTACGAGATGCTCCGCTCCGTCTTCCACGAACGCGTGGAGACCATGCTCTCGTATGTCGCGGAGGAAGAGGAATGCCGTTCCCGCTACCTGCTGCGCTATTTCGGGCAGGAGGACAGCACTGACTGCGGCCGCTGCGACATCTGCCGCGAGCGCGCCAAGAAGCCGCAGGACCTGGCCGCCCGCCTGAAAGCGTTCATTAAAACGCCTTATACCCTGGCAGACGTCCGGGCCGCTTTCGGCACTTCCGATTCAGCCTGGGAGGATGTCCTCCGCGATCTCATCGACCGCGGCGAAATACCTGATTATGATTGCTGAACTATGAAAACAACCCGCCTCATCCTGGCGGTCGCAACCCTTCTCGCGACTGCCTGCAACTGTTCCAAACCGGACCCGGTCACGCCCGTGGACCCCGAACCCGAGGTAAAGCCCGTCCCCACGCCCGCCTTCGCCAAGGGTGCCGACATCTCCTGGGTGTCGGAGATGGAGAAGGGCGGCCGCACGTTCCAGCTCAAAAGCGGAGCGAAGGCCGACATTATGGACGTCCTCAAGGAAACGGGCGTCAACGCCATCCGTCTCCGCGTCTGGGTCAATCCAACCGGCGGCTGGAGCGGCAAGGACGACGTCGTGAAACTCGCCATCCGCGCCGCCAAGGCCGGGATGGCGCTGATGGTCGATTTCCACTACAGCGACTTCTTCGCGGACCCGTCCCGCCAGACGATTCCCGCCGCCTGGGAGGCTGACAAGAACATCCTCGACAAGATGGCCAGGCACGTTTCCGAGCATACGACAGAGGTGCTGAAGGCCCTGCAGGCGGCCGGCGTCACACCCAACTGGGTGCAGGTCGGGAACGAGACCCGGAACGGCATGCTCTGGCCCGCCGGCCAGCTGTGGACCGAATCCGGAAACATCCCGGACGGACGGGCCCACTTTGCGCAGCTCCTTAATGCCGGCTACGAGGCCGTCAAGGCCGTCTTCCCCAACTGCCCTGTGCTGGCGCACGTGGACAATGCCTATGCCGACAACGCCTGGTGGTTCGAGCAGATCGGGAATGCCGGCGGCAAATTCGACGCCATCGCCCTGTCCCACTATCCCCAGACCCAGCCGGACTGGAAGAAATGCAATGCCGACGCAGTCAAGCAGATCAAGAGTCTTGCCGCGAAGTTCAACAAGGATGTCATCGTCTCCGAAGTGGGCGTGAAAACGCCCGCGAACGAAACCCTGGCCGCCCAGGTCCTCTCCGAGTTCATGACGGAAGTCAAGAAAATCACCCAGTGCAAGGGCGTCTTCTACTGGGAGCCGGAAGTGGACGGAAAATGGAAACCGGCCGTGTATGGCTCGCTGGGCTGGAATGCCTATGACATGGGCGCCTTCACGACGGAAGGGAAGGCGACGAGTGTCATGGAGGCTTTCAAATAGATTTCTCGGCAGGCTCGAAATGACAGGAAGCAGAGACTTGAAATGACAGGAGGAAACGGCACAAAGGATTATCTGCTCGCCCAGATCCGGGGCGGCGGGACGCTGACGAACGGGCAGCAGCTGAAGCTGTGCCTCGTGCTCAGCTACCCGGCCATCATCGCCCAGCTTTCCTCCGTGCTGATGCAGTACATCGACACGTCCATGGTGGGACATCTCGGGGCGGCGGCGGGTGCGTCCATCGGCCTGGTGTCCACGTGCATGTGGCTGCTCATGGGGTTCTGCGGCGCCTGCGGCAGCGGTTTCTCCGTGCAGGTCGCACACCTGATCGGGGCCAATGACTTCAAGACCGCCCGGGAAGTGCTCCGGCAGGCGCTCGTCAGCGCCCTCGCCTTCAGCGGCGCCATCGCGGTCCTCGGAATGGCCATCGCCGGACCGCTCCCCCACTGGCTCGGCGGCACCCCGGAAATCATCCCCGATGCGACGAAATACTTCTTCATCGTCTCCGCTTTCCTTCCCTTCATGCAGCTCGACTGGATCTGCGCGTCCATGCTGCAGGTGAGCGGTAACATGAAGGTGCCCAGCTACCTGAACATCGGGATGTGCCTGATGGATGTGTGCTTCAACTACCTGTTCATCTACGTACTGGACATGGGCGTCGTGGGAGCGGCCCTGGGCACGGGCCTGGCGGAACTGCTCACGGCGATGGCCATGCTGTACTTCCTGACCGTCCGCTCCCCCGAACTCAACCTGCGGCAGGACCGGGGCTCTTTCCGGCCGACCGGAAAGGTACTTGCCAAGGCAGCCGGCATCGGTGGCCCGATGGCCTTGCAAAATGTCCTTATCCGTGGCGGTTACATCGCTTCGACCATCATCGTGGCCCCGCTTGGAACCATCGCCATCGCCGCCAACTCCTTCGCCATCACGGCGGAAAGCTTCTGCTACATGCCCGGCTACGGTATTGCCGACGCGGCCACGGCCCTGGTGGGCCAGTCCGTCGGCGCCGGCCGCAAGGAACTCGCCAAGCGTTTCGCCTGGATCACGACCGGCCTCGGCATGGGCATCATGGGCCTGCTGGCTATCCTGATGTACGCCATCGCCCCGCAGCTGATGCAGATGCTCTCTCCCGACACGGAAGTCATCTCCCTGGGGGCCCGCGTCTTGCGGATCGAAGCGTTCGCGGAACTGGGCTACGCCGCGTCCATCGTCGCCTACGGCGTCTGCGTGGGTGCCGGCGACACCAAGTGGCCGAGCGTGATGAATTTCACCTCCATGTGGATCGTCCGCATCCTCCCCGCCATCTTCCTGGTAAAGGTTTATGGTCTCGTGGGCTTCTGGATCGCGATGGCTGTCGAACTCACTTTCCGCGGCATCATCTTCCTCGTGCGCATTGCGCGAGGAAAATGGCTGGGAGCGGCTTGATTCCGAGGTATTCCTATCTTTCTCCGTGCGCGGCGGCGACGGATCAATTAATTCCACCTTTCCTACGCACACCGCCCAGACGGTCCGCCCAGCGTTCGGTGAAGAAGCTGTAATAGCCCACGGAGCGGCCGGGATGCCACCAGAGGGCCCATAACAGCGAAGGAATACCGATCACCAGCAGATAAAAAGGACCCAGGAAGCGGGACTGGCGGCAGTGGCCGTATTCGTGCCGGGCCATCCGGTCGTAGATCGGCGGCCGGCAGTAGACGAAGTTCCCGAGGGAGATGCCTCCGTGCATGTTGTCAGCGCCCACCACATGGATAGACTCCGGAATGCCGGGAAAGTTGCAGTAGCGCCGTTTTCCTCGCAGGAACCACCCGAAAAGGAGCCCGGCAAGGTTCTGCGGCAGTTGCCACACTTGCAGGAAGACGGCGGCCAGGAGGGTCAGGGCACGCCTCATATCACGCGCACCAGGTAGTAGAACATCGCAAGGACGCGGCGGCGGAGGATGGCGTAGTCCAGGGAGTCGGCATCGTCGTTGGCCTTGTTATTCCGGAGGGTGATGCCGGAGGTGAACATCACGGACGGGATGCCGTTGTCCAGGAAAGGCTTCTGGTCGCTGATGGAGCGGAAAAAAACGCGGGTGAAATCCTTGCTCCCGTAATAGTCGAAGCCCAGGTCCAGGTTCACTTCGGGGCTCTGGTTGGCGATGAGGAGGGCGTCCCGGCGGCCGTTCTCGGGCTCGCAGAGCATCATCAGATAGTCGGGCCGGCTGCTGTGGAGCGGGGCCTCGGTACCGCCCACCTGGTCGATGTTGACCATCCGGTCGATGTCCCTCTGCGAGATGGGCAGGCCGGTGCGCGGGTCGCGGAGCTGGCCGCCCGCAATCTCGTTCCACAGGTGATGCGAGCCGGAAAGGCTCTGTTCCTTGCCGTCCAGGGCCGCGAAGATGATCGTATGGGAATAGGTTTTTCCAAGGTCCTTCAGGTGCCGGAACATCTGCGCCAGGGTCAGGAGCGAGGCTACGCCAGAAGCGTTGCTGTCCGCACCGGGATACAGGGTTCCGGAGAGTGTGCCGATATGGTCGAAATGCGCGGCGACGACCACGTAACGGTTCCCGCTGCCGGGAAGGAAGCCCACGACATTATGGGCGGGGCCGCCGGCGAGGGTGCGGAAGCCGTGGAAGTAAGAACCGCCGGTTGGCAGCAGGCCGTAGGCCGCGAACTGGCGGGCGATGGCCGACTGTGCATGGAGGGAGCCCGGAGTCCCCGAGGCCCGGCCGGCGCAGAGACTGTCGGCGAAGAACGCCACGCGGGTGCGGAGCCCGGCCTCGTCAGCCAGGTGCTCGGCGTTGCGGGCACTGATAAACGTACTCGAAGACTGGGCCGCCGCGTGGGTGGCCAGTGCTGCGAGCAGGAGGCAGGCGCTCAAAAATTTTCGGGTCATCCGTCCGAAGGGCACGATAAATGCTTATCTTTGTAAGTTGATGCGAAAATAGCCATTTCGCCCGTCATTTGAAAATTTTTCTGAATGAAGTGTAAGGGAAAACTGCTGATCTGCCTGCTCGCCGTGCTTTTCGGATCGCTGCAAGCACGCGCGCAGTATGACAAGGACGTCTTCATGTTCCGGGGCCGCAACGCCCTGGCGGAAGGACGCCTGGCGGAGGCAGTGTCCCATTTCAACGTCCTCGCGCAGCTGGACACGACCGACTACTGGACCTTCTTCTACCGGGGTATCGCCAAATACAACCTGGGCGACATCCGCGGCGCCCGGACGGACTTCAACACCGCCGTCCGCCTGAATCCCGTCTTCACCTCCGGCTATCACTACCGGGCCATCACGGCCAGCCGTTTCGGCGATTACGAAGACGCCCTGAAGGACCTTGAAAAGGCGATTTCGCTCCGCCCCGGCTCGGCCGGCCTCTATTTCACCCGCGGGGTGACCTACTTCCTGAGCCAGCAGTTCGAGCCCGCCGTCAAGGACTTCGACAAATACATCCGCCAGGAACCCCAGGACCCGTCGGCCTACCTGAACCGCGGTGCCTCCTACCTCTTCCTCGGAGATACCCTCAAGGCGGTGAACGACTACAACAAGGCCATCAAGATCGACCGCTTCGAGCCCGAAGGATACATCCGGCGCGGCCGCCTGCTCGCGGAGCAGGGCGACTACGAATCCGCCATCAAGGACATGGACAAGGCCATCGAACTGGACACCACCAACACCCTGGCCTATTTCAACCGCGCGATCCTCCACTCCGAGCAAAGCCACCTGAACGAGGCGATGGCGGACCTCAACACCGTCCTCCGGCACGAGCCCGGCAACGCCCTCACCCTGTACAACCGCAGTCTTATCTCGGCCCAGGTGGGCGATTTCGCGGCGGCCCTGTCGGACATGGACCGCGTCATCAACATCAATCCGAACAACGTGCTGGCCTATTTCAACCGGGCCGGCTTCTTCCTGGAGATGGGCCGTTGGGACGACGCCCTGGCGGATTACAACAAGGCCATCGAACTGTATCCGGACTTCGCCAAGGCCTATATGAACCGGGCCTATGCGGAGCTCCAGCTGGGCATGAACCGCGCCTCGCGGGAGGACTACAAGACCGGCCGGCGGAAGGTGGCGGAGTACCGCGCGAAGAACGCCTCCGGCACCGCCGAATTTGCGGACACCACCAAGAAATACAGTTCCCTGCTGACCCTGGACGCCGAATTCGCCAAGCATGACTTCGACGACGAGATGCTCCAGCACCGGGACGTGGACATTAACCTGAAGCCGTTGTACAAGTTCGTGCTCGCCTCCAACCGGGACAATACGAACTACGCGCTGGAGCACCGGTATGAAAACCCGCTGCTGGACCGCTTCTATGCCGTCCTGCCGCTCCCGGTCACGATTACCGACGACGCGGCGAAGGTGCCGGGGCCTTCCCAGGAAACCCTGGACAACATCCTGTACGGCGGCAATGCCGAAGGCGCCACCCGGGAGTTCCTCCTGGCGCTGGCTGAACTGGACCAAAAACAGTACAATGCGGCGCAGACCCATTACGACCGCGCCATTGCGGAAGAGAGCGGCGGCGACCGCTATGAGGACTATTACAAGGCGTTCTACTTCATGAACCGCGCGGTCCTGCGGGCGGAGATGATCGACTTCATCGCCTCCATTGAATCCAATGTCCAGACCCTGACGATGGACGACAAGGGCAACACCCGCGCCCGCGTCCGGGAGCAGGTCACGAGCCATTATGATTATTCGGAGGCCCTCGCCGACATGGAACAGGCGGCCGCCATCCAACCGTCGATGCCGTACATCCAGTTCAACCTGGGCAACCTCTACTGCCTGTCCCAGCAGCTGGTGAACGCCATCGACAGTTACGGGAAGGCGATCGCCCTGTACCCGTACATGGGCGAAGCCTACTTCAACCGCGGACTCGTCCTCATCTATCTGAAAGACAAGGAGAAAGGCTGCATCGACCTGTCCCGGGCCGGCGAACTCGGCATCGGCGACGCCTACAACGTGATCTCCCGGTATTGCGAGGAGGAACGGAACTGATGCGCTTCCTGAGCTTTTCCAGCGGCAGCTGTGGCAACTGTTACCTGCTTCTGCACGAAGAGGAGGGCTGCGCCACGTCGGGCGTCCTCATCGACGCGGGTGTCAGCATCCGCCGGATGAAGAAGGTCCTGGAAAGCCAGTCGCTGGACCTGGACTGCTTCCAGAGCGTCCTCATCACCCATGACCACGGGGACCACATCCGCAACCTGGGCTCCATCTGCAAGCGGCTTTCCAAGCCCGTCTATACGACTTCCATCCTGCAGGACGCCCTCGCCTGGCACCCCTTCACGCGGCTGGAAATCGGAGGCTGCCGCCGCGACCTCCTGCCGCGCGTGTGGAACCAGGTCGCCGAGGGAATCGAAGTCCAGTACTTCGAAGTCCCGCACGACGCCACGCAGACAGTGGGCTACGCCATCCGCTGCGAAGGACGCCTGTTCGTCCTGATGACCGACCTCGGCCACGTGACCGACGAGGCCCTCCAATGGGCCCGGCAGGCCGATACGGTGGTGGTGGAATCCAATTACGACGTGGACATGCTCCTGGGCGGCTCCTACCCGCATTATCTGAAGATGCGGATCTGCCAGGGTGCCGGGCACCTGTCGAACGACGCCTGCGGCGACGCCATCCGCCAATTCATGCACCCCGGCCTGAGGAACCTCTTCCTCTGCCACCTCAGCGGCAACAACAATACCCCGCGCCTCGCCTACGACAACGCCCGCACTGTCCTGGAAGACCTCGGCGTCGACCCCGGCACCGTCCACCTCCGCGTCCTCGAACGCGGCATCCCCTCCCCACTGCTGCTGTTGTAGGTTGCCTTCCTAAACCATTTCCAGGATTCTCCGCGCCACTTCTTCCGGATGGTCCACGAGCAATTGCCCGTGGTTCATCTTCGGGAAGACTTCGATGTGGGCCGACGGACAGATCGTTTGCAGATGCCTTGCCTGGGGCCGGGCCACGAAAGCTTCGAGCGTCCCGTGCCAGAAGTGGATATCGGGGCCGGATATTGACTCCAACTTATTGGTATAGACCGATTTATACCCGTCAAGAACGGCCTGGCCGCCCCCGAAGGGATACACTTTCCGACATTCGTCCAGCAAGACATCGAAATAGTGCGAATGGAATACCCACCGCCAGAATCCCGTCCAGTGGTAGCATGTCCACACGTTGGCGCACTGGTAGTAGCGGAGCGGGCCTTCCAGCCACCTGGGAAGGGGCAGCAAGGGTGCCGCATCCAGGATAGCATGGTCGATGACGACTTCGTTCCGCTCCAGCACGCGGGAGAGGATCTTCCCGCCCAGGGACAAGCCATAGGCACAGTCCAGGCGGCCTCCCTGGCTTGCCTTGACATGCGCAATCACCTGCGCTGCCTGGTCGTCAATGGAGGTAAACCGCGTGAAGGTTCCCAGCGTAAAGCCATCGACCTGCACGGCAATGATGCGGAACCGCTCCTCCAGCAGACCGATCAGCGGGAGGAAGATCTCATACGACACCCCCAACCCTGGGATGAGCAGCAAAGAGGGCGCACCCTCCTTTCCGAATACTTTGAAATCCATGACGTCAAACTGTTTCGCCCCTTCCCTTCCACCAGCGGATCAGGAACCGGATGCCCGCAGACAGCAAGCCCGCCCCCAGCCCGAGATAGAACCAGGCAAAGAAAGACAAAGGAATGCCGGGGATATACTTGAGCGTTATGCCCAGCGTAATCATGAAGGCGATGATGAGATACCCTTTGAGGCTGAAAGTCTTGTAGATGGGCTCCCGGGGCCCGGGCAAGGCATGGATCCGCTCCGAATACTTCCGCACGATCCCCGTGAACATCATGAAAAAACCAATGAACACCAGCAGTGAAAGCGGTATCATCCACCCCAGCTTTCCGGGCTCAGTCTTCAGGTAATTGACCACCCCTGTGACCGCGATCTTCGTCCCGATCGCCGTCCACAGCAGGCCGTTCACGGCCAACAAGTGTATCTTCCTGACCTTGCACATGCTAGCTCATCTACTTCTACTATTCTTTCTTTGCCCTGATGAACAACAGGGAGTAAAGACTGACAATCAGCAGAGAGACGGCAAAAGGCAGATGTGCCCACTCCTGGTCAAAGAAAAAAAATGCGAAGAAAAAGACAATGAGACATGTCCCTGCAGAATAACGTATGGCTTTATCGACCTTGGGATTCATAGAAGTCAAGTGAGATGTTACACGCTGATCAACAGAAACTTAATCGTCTTTCTTTGGGATCTTGGCCCCAAGGACATAGAAAACGCCCATCACGACGGCAACGATAAGACCGATTCCCAGATAGATGAGGGCATCTCTCCAGGAATCCAATTTGCCGAAGATCCACATCAGGAGAGGATATCCGATCATAAAGCCCAGGCTCGAACCCGAAATAGCCTTGAGCACCCTTTTTTGTTCGCTGTCGAGGTGTATCATAACCAACTAGTTTTCTTTATGCTGCTTCCAGATTTTGACAATCGCCCAAGCGATAATCACTAAGATGGACAGGGGAATGAGAATCTTAGCTCCAGTATGCTCAATCGGGGGGCCAAGATAGCCGGATCTATCCAGAAACACGCCGATGAATGCACCGAGTAGCAAGCAGAGAATGGCGATGAGCGCTTCCAATAGAATCTTGACGGAAGATTTTTTCATGCAATTCTTAGATTTATCGGCCTAAATATAGCGATTATCTTCCAATAACCGAATATTGCTCAATCACTTTCCTTCCCGATATCGTTTCCGCCCGTGATTGGATTGGGATGAAGGGGGTTCTTTCTGTCGGGGTTGGTGATAGACCGATAAATGGAGTTAGCCGCCGATTAATGAATGCAGCCGGAAGGAGAAATAGCCCTTGCCGTCCAGATAAGCGAGGGCGTCCTCCAGCAAGGCATTCTTGCGGGTTTCGTCCAAGTCTGAATGGAAGATGATGTCAATCATCGTCTCCAGGCCGTGGTCGGAGAGTTTGCAGTCTTCTATAAGATACCGTACGGGGTCCTCCCGCTGCAAGAGCGAGTCCAGATTAATCGGGCAGCCGGCTTTGTCGAACTCGTCCTTGACCTCCGTCAGGGAATAATCCGGCGTGTCGCCGTCCAGCAGCCCCAGCCTCCGGGCGATCATCAGCAGCATCTCGCCCAGGCGGTCAATCTCTCTGAGAATATAATCTTCCATCTTATTCGTCTTTCATTTTGAGGCGCTCGATGATAGCGTCGCAGGCGCTTAACAGCCGTTTGGCAGAATAATACTCCAGAGCCAATGTACCCACGCATAAAAGAGCAATGATAATGCCCCTTCTCCACATCAGTTCGGCGCTGATATTCATCGAGGTCATATAGAAGGTCGCCAGAATCACGAAAAGAAAGAAAAGAACGCAGATTCCCGTTACCAGAATGACATACCTTTTCTTGAATTCCCGCAGAGATTCTGTCGTTGACAGGATGTCGCCATTGCAAATATCTTCTTCCCGGATTCCCTTATATACCCAGAATACGCCCGGGATGGTCAGTAAGCCGTAAACGATCAGGGAAAGCGGGACCCACCAGTCAAATCCCTGGACATAACAAAGGATGACCGCGATAATGAATAATGCGATTGTCACCGGAATCGACTTCTTTGAAAGGAACAGCCTGCGCACATCCTTTTTCATCGCATTCTGTATCAGTTGCTCGTTGATGATCTGCTGCTTGTCGAACCGTTCCTTCAGTGCAGCATAATCCTGCCGCATCTGCTCCAGTTCCTGATTGATATCGAATTCTTCCTTGTTCATGGCACGAGTGATTAAAGATTGGACTTTTTGAGTTCTTCCTTGATCCGATGCAACTGGAAGGAAACATTCTTCACCGTAATGCCCATGATGGAGCCGATCTCCTCGTAACTCAGGCCTTCGAGCCAGAGGAGAATGATGGCGCGGTCCACCAGGCCCAGTTGATTGATACGGGCATATAGGCGCTTGGTCTGCAGCGCCCGGTCATCCGTATCCTCAAAGGGGTCGATGTCCACGCTCAAGGGGACACGCTCTCCGCCCCGACGCCGTTTCTTGTCGGCATTGAGGCAGCAGTTGAGCGAAACCCGGTAAATCCAGGTCCGGACATCGGACTCCGCGCGGAAAGAATCGTAACCCTTCCAGAGCCTGATCAGAATCTCCTGGAAGAGGTCATCAATCTCATCCGTGTCCTCCGAGAACATATAGCATACCGAGTAGATGGTGCTCTTATGCTCCCGGACCATTTGGGTGAATGCTTGTTCCTTGTTATCCATTTTCAATCGAATCTACACCCGTTAGACAACAAAGCTCGCGAAAAACTATATAATAGACCGATAAATTCGAATTTACACGTCCAGTAGAGTTTCCATTTCCTTTTCAAAGCTCTCATCAATCAAGGTCACGCGTTCTCCGGCCCGTAGGAATCCCTCACAGCATTGCCGGTTATTCTCCTTCAGGTTGGCAATCGT
>JAEEGG010020291.1_pt1 | contig 13305 bp, 11 predicted proteins | sample 9134161 | NCBI WGS metagenome assembly JAEEGG01 (sample SAMN16246543, study PRJNA631951) | gut metagenome | biome: gut microbiome; feature: rumen; material: CR-attached | host: Bos | place: Iran: Karaj | collected 2018-10 | reverse complement strand
TCCATTGTCTATGCCCTGAACAATGCGTTGACAGAGGGCAACGACACCAACATGTTTGTCACGCTCTTCGTCGGTGTGCTCGACCTGCGTACAGGACTGCTGCAATACTGTAACGGCGGCCATGATGCTCCGCTGCTGGTGGGTCGCGACGTTGGCGCATTGTCCTGCGATGCCAACCTGCCTATTGGTGTCGTCGCTGACTTCAATTTCTCACAGCAGGAGGCCTACATCGACCCGCAGACGACTATCTTCCTCTTTACCGACGGCCTCAACGAGGCAGAAAACAGCACGCATGCCCAATTTGGCGACTTGCGCATCTGGAATGTTGCCAAAAAACTGCTGGCTGAAGACCAGCATCAACCTGAGGAGTTCATCCGTCGGATGACCGATGCCGTCCATGAGTTCGTCGGCAATGCAGAGCAGAGTGACGACCTGACCATGCTGGCCGTGCAATATAAAGGAAAAAGCATTAAGAATTAAGCATTATTCATGGAAACCATTATCGACTTCTTCTCACAGTTCAGCAGTTTTCTATGGGGATGGCCCATGATTGTCTTACTGCTGGGAACACATATATTCCTGACTTTCCGCCTGCGCATCCCCCAGCGCAAGCTCTTCACCGGCATCCGACTGTCCATCAAGAAAGACCATGAGGCCTATGGCGACGTCAGCCAGTTTGGAGCGCTGGCAACAGCACTGGCTGCCACCATCGGAACCGGAAACATTGTCGGCGTGGCGACGGCCGTAGCACTGGGCGGCCCCGGTGCAGTGCTGTGGTGCTGGCTGACAGGCATCTTCGGCATCGCCACCAAATATGCCGAGGGACTGCTGGCCGTGAAATTCCGTGTAAAAGGTGCAAACGGGCAGATGTACGGCGGACCGATGTATGCCCTTGAGCGTGGCCTGAACATGAAGTGGCTGGCAACGCTCTTTGCCGTCTTTACGGCATTAGCCTCCTTTGGCATCGGCTGTACGGTACAGGCCAACTCCATCGCATTACTGGCCCAAGAGACCTTTGGCATACCCACATGGGCCGTCGGCATCTTCATTGCACTGCTGACGTCCCTTGTCATCCTGGGTGGAGTCAGGTCTATAGCCTTCGTCTGTGCAATCCTTGTACCCTTCATGGCAATACTCTACGTCATTGGCTGCATTGTCATTCTCTGTATGAACGGCAGCTACGTATGGCCCGCCGTGGAACTCATTGTGAAGTCAGCCATCAACCCCTCGGCAGCTGGCGGCGGCTTCGTGGGTGCCTCCGTCATGATGGCAGCACGCTACGGTATTGCCCGCGGTCTCTTTTCCAACGAGAGCGGTATGGGTTCTGCCCCCATCGTCGCAGCAGCAGCCAAAACGCGCAATCCCGTGCGCCAGGCACTGGTCAGCAGTACTGGCACTTTCTGGGATACGGTGATCATTTGTGCTCTGACAGGGCTGGTCTTGGTGAGCAGCATCCTCGCCCATCCTGATATCACTTATGCGGATGGTGCGGCGCTGACTCAAGTGGCTTTCTCGAAGATTCCCTATATAGGAGCACCGCTCCTGACTTTTGGCATCCTCACCTTCGCGTTCAGCACTATCTTGGGGTGGAGCTATTATGGCGAGAGCGCGGTGAGTTATTTGGAGATGGGAGATAACAAAGGAGAGGTCAGAAGGGGTAGCCGCTTCTACCGCATCCTCTATATCGTTGCACTGTTTTTCGGTAGCATCATCAACCTCCAAATCATTTGGGACATAGCCGACTGCATGAATGCCCTGATGGCCATCCCTAACCTCGTCGCCCTGATACTGCTGAGCGGTGTAGCAGCCAGCGAGACAAAGAAATACCTATGGAGCAACCGGTTAGACGAAAATATGGAAGAACTTAAAGCATAAAAAAAGGGGGCTCCGCTGAACCCCGAACCTTTGTTAACCTTAAATCTAATACTATGAAAAACACGATACAAAGTTACGATGTTTTTTGGATTCTACAATATAATAGGTGTAGAAATCGGTGTAGCAAAAACACTTTCTTGACATAAATCAATTGCACAGTTGGGATTCATGGCCATTAACCACTATGAAGATTTGGTGAATTCACAGAAAAAAACTACCTTTGTCGCCGTGAAAGCAAAACAATACTTGACGGTCAGCCTACTTTTGGTGCTGCTGGCTGGAGGATACGGCTGTGGCCGTCGGCAACAACCGCAGCACACCTTCACCCATGAGGTGCTGTTGCCTATGACACCTGTCAAGAATCAGGGCAAGACAGAGTTGTGCTGGGCCTATGCCATGCTGGCCACCATCGAGACGGAGCACCTGCTGCGCGGCGACTCCGTAAACCTGTCGGCCGTCTACATCGGTCGCCAGCTCAGTGACTATCAGTCTGCTGTTCACAACGTTCAGTTACCCAACCAGCGCGCCATGGGACAGACACTGCTCAATATGATTCAGCGCGTCGGCATCGTGGACTATGACGTGCTCCCCGACGATGCTTCCGAAAGGTTACCGGCGCCCCGATGGGTCTTTATGTTAGGTGCAAGGTACACGCCGCAGGAGTTTGCGCACTCTGTTTGTGCGCCTGATGAGTACGTGTCGCTGACCTGCTTCCCTGACTCGCCCTATTACCAGCGGATAGAGGTTCCCGTCCCCGACAACTGGGAGCACAACCGCCTGCTCAACATCCCTGCCGACACGCTACGCCGGCACGTCGACCGTGCCTTGCGGCAGCGCCATCCCGTATGCTGGGAAAGCCGTGGACATGCCATGGCCGTGGTCGGACTGGCACACGACGAGAAAGGTCGGACTTATTATATCATGAAAAACTCATGGGGTTCGTCAGACCCCTACGGTGGCTTGGTCTATATGCCTGCCAAAAAGATGTGGCGTGACATGATAGCACTCTATATGACCCAAGAAGCTTACGACAACAAATAAAAAAGCCCTTCCTTTTTGCGGGAAGGGTACTGAAAAAAACCTCTTTTGGAGAGGGGCTATTACTATTTGTTCAGTTTCCAGGTGACACCATCTTTGGTGTCTTTCACCTCGAAACCGGCAGCGGCCAGCTCGTCGCGAATCTTATCGCTGGTAGCCCAGTCCTTGTCGGCCTTGGCCTTGGCACGCAGCGCCAGCACCATGTCCACCACTTTGCCGAAAGCTTCCTCACGGGCATTGCCGCCATTGGCCATGGACGATTGACCATTGACCATTGAGAGGCCCAGAATATCCTCAGCGAAGAGGTGCATGACCTCCGAGAGCTCCTTGAGACAGTCGGCACAGATGGTAGCCTTGTGGTCGACGAGTTTGTTGATGACGGTACAGGCCTCGAAGAGGTGACTGATGACCTGCGGCGTCGCAAAGTCGTCGTTCATGGCATCGTAGCACTTCTGACGCAGGTTCTTGACAACCTTCTCAGTCTCAGCATCGCATTGCGGGGAGACCTGAATGCGCGTAAGGTCGCTGATGGCATTCATCAGTTTCTCGAAACCTTTCTCTGCGGCGGCAAGCGCCTCATTGGAGAAGTCTACGGTGCCGCGGTAGTGGGCACTCAAGACAAAGAAGCGGATGGTCATCGGCGAATAGGCCTTCTCGAGCAACGGATGGTTACCCGTAAAGAACTGCTCCAACGTGATGAAATTGTTATATGACTTACCCATCTTCTGCCCGTTGATGGTCAGCATGTTGTTGTGCATCCAGTACTTGACGGCAGGATGGCCCATCGACGCTACGGCCTGTGCTATCTCGCACTCATGGTGGGGGAACACGAGGTCCATGCCGCCACCATGGATGTCGAACGTCTCACCCAGATATTTGCGACCCATAGCCGTACACTCGCAGTGCCAGCCAGGGAAACCGTCGCTCCAAGGTGACGGCCAGCGCATGATGTGCTCGGGCTGAGCCTTCTTCCACAGGGCGAAGTCAGCTTGGTTCTTCTTCTCACCAATGCCAGCCAGCTCGCGGCTCTCGTCCTTGATGTTCTCAAGGCTGCGACCAGAGAGGATACCATACTGGTATTGCTTGTTATACGCCTCGATATCAAAGTAGATACTACCGTTCGACTCGTAGGCAAAGCCATTGTCCAGTATCTGCTGCACCAGCTGCTGCTGCTCAATGATGTGACCAGTGGCATGGGGCTCAATGCTGGGACGCTGCACGTTCAGCGCATCCATGGCAGCATGGTAGCGGTTGGTGTAGTACTGGGCTATCTCCATGGGTTCCAGCTGTTCCAGACGGGCCTTCTTGGCAATCTTATCCTCACCTTCGTCTGCATCGTGCTCCAAGTGACCCACATCAGTGATATTACGCACGTACCTTACCTTATAACCTAAATGCTTCAGATAGCGAAACACCAAGTCGAAGGTGATGGCAGGACGGGCATGCCCCAGATGGGGATCGCCATAGACGGTAGGACCACAGACATACATACCCACATTGGGTGCATGCAACGGCTCGAAGCGCTCCTTCTGGCGCGTCAGCGTATTGTAAATAACTAATTTCGATTCCATATCCTTGATGTTAATTGCCTGCAAAGGTACGAATAAGTGAGTAGAAAACCAAAAGTATTTTGAGTTTTCTAAAGCGAGAGTACATCCGTTCGTCAGGTTGAGGATAGTGCAAACCGAGCGAAATGCAAAATAAAAACCTATTTACGCTGTTAAAGTTTCTTAACTCACCCTAATTTCTTCATTTTCATTCTTCATTCTTCTTCAAAAAGTAGTACCTTTGCACCCGCTTAAAGGCATACGGGATGTAGCGCAGTTGGTAGCGCACTACGTTCGGGACGTAGGGGTCGGGCGTTCGAGTCGCCTCATCCCGACATGAAACAAAGTCGGATAGTAATGGAAGTTGTTGACAATCAACAACTTCCATTCTTTTTGGGACGTTTGAAGGTTTTTATTTTCCCGTGATTTTCCCGTCATATGTCTTGATTTTTAAATTTTCCTTTTCTAAAACGAACTATATTATTCCCCAATCTTAGACCAGCACCCACCCATGCTGACCTCGTGCATGGGGTATTGAGATGAAAATGAGGTGTGTCAATTGACACACCTCATTTAGTTTGCTTTAATAGTTCTAAAGTTATTATTCACCGCCGTCTATTACTACTGTCTTTATCGGATTGGTGCTATCCTTTTCTACCAAGACGATGGTGCCACTGATGCCTTTGAGCATACCATTGTTGGCATCGCCCTGCACCTGCTTGATCATACTGTCAAAATACTTTTCAGCCTCTTTCTGAAGATTATCTTCAGAATAAGTGAAAATGGTGAATTCAGGATCCCAGACACTGCCCATGCCCTCGAGATAATTCCTGAGGTCCTCATCGTCACAAGTCACACGATAGTCTCTGCAGTATCGGGATGGCTTAGCCATTGTAAACGAGCGATTCACCGTGAGAGTATGAGTGGGCCAATGTATATAGCCTATAGCCAAATGCCAATAATAACCAGAACCGCCAAGTTTTGTCTTCGTCGTAATATTGAGTGTATAAGACTTGGTAAGGTCGCTGACGTTTTCAATCCTCACAAGGAAAGTCTCAAAGGACGATACCGTGCTGTAGCGGAACTGGTCGAGGACATCGTGGCGGTAGTCCAGGATACTCAAGTCAATATTGACTTTCTGACAAGTATATTCCCAATTCGCATGGTTGGAGTTTATATCTGCACCTACCGTCACATTAGACATACTAGAACTGTGGGATGTGGAATAGCCTAAGCTTATACCTGCAGTCACGCCACCCGTTGGGCCTGACATGTTGAATCCTGCATTCCCACTAAAACTGAGGGAATAGGAATGGGATGTCGATACGGAGGAAGATCCTACAGATGACTGCGGTTCATAGTCAGTGATAAACACCTTCTCTCCATTTATACCGGAAAAACTGTTTTCGGTTTTCACTCCATGGTAATATGGGCCGACGACATTCCAGTCGTGTTTGCCATCGATGTTGCACCATACGGCATCATTGTAAAACTTGAAATCATCCTTGTTCTTCGTGCCCCAACAGTCTACCTGTTCGGCATGCATGCGTTGTTCTATGTCGAACACGTAATAATCGGTATTCTTGGCAAAGTCATATATAGGATAATAATGATAGATCAATTCCACAGGCATCGTGTGGGTTTCATTGTTACCCCAACTTGAATAGTTATGGGTGTATGAGTTAATATACTCATTGGCAGTCATCAGGTCCTGCACCTGCTGTTCGGCATCGCTGGCTCGTGTAAGTGCCTGCTTATTTCCTTTTTTCTCAATCCATTTCACTAACAGGTCGGTAAGACGCCCTACATCATTCTTGGATTCTTTATAATCGAATGGGATAACCTTCGGCTCTGACGGCTGCAACAGCTTGCCATCCTGTGTTTCCCCGCTCACAGTTTCTTCATACTCCCCATTATTTCCGATCACATAGACGCCGTATGGACGTATGGCGATGGCAGACATACTTTCGGCTCCACTATTTTTCTCGCCAAAACTGAGGAACGTGTTGATACCGTTATCCAATGCTTCAAGTTCCAGACTTTCATCCTTCTCAAAAGGCTGCTGGAAGGTCTTGTTGCCGATGTCATGGACGGACTGAATCCGTGGATAGATCACCAGCACCGTACCGCCATTAAGATAAACATTCAGGATTTTCTTGTAGTCCTCATCTGGCAGAGCGGGGACTTGAGTGCCATCGAAAATGACCAGTTTCACACGCTCGTCCAAGGTGTTCACTTTGTTTGTGAGACGATTAGCGAACGCCGTGCCGTACATGCCCGTCAGATCGCCTACCACATAGGTAGGAACATCGATAATGAACTCCATCGGATCGACGTTCTGGGCCTCTGGAGACACAGGGTTTGGCGGTAGAACTGCCGGGTTGTCATCGCTCCCAACGCATGCAGCCATGAAAAAGGCTGCGACTGCCAAGATAGGCAGATGGACAAAATTTAGTTTCATTGTTGAATAAATTTATAAATTAAACAAAAATATTGTTATTAATACAGATGTCTAGTAAATGTGACCCGCGATTGTTTCGGCGGCATCCTCGGTGGCGCTGGTGGCGGACTCGATGATGTGTCCGTATTCTTCGAGGGAATAGAAGATGTAGGCGAAGACGAGAATGCCGAGCGCCAGCAGGAGGGTGTAGGGCCAGACGGCTATGGGGAACAGGGCGGTGACGACGATGCTGCCCAGGCCGAAGAGAATGATGAGATGACAGGCGAGTAGAAAGGAGTGGTGACGGGTGAGCACCTCGTGCTTGGCCTCAGCCGTCCACCAGCGGGGCGCCTTGGCATCGGCGGTGCGCAGAGAGAGGCTGCGACGCACACTGTAGTAGGTGCGGTAGAAATAGAAGGCGATGTAGGAGGCGTGGGCGAAAAAGACGAGGAAAGCGGCTCCCTCCAGACCTCCTTGGGGGAGGATACATGACTTCCCACCAAGGGGGGACAAGAAGGGGGCGGCATAGGCGGCGATGCTGAGGGCGAGGATGGAGAGGTCGCGGATGACGATGCGGCGCGTCAAGTAGTCGGGGCGCAGCAGCGAGGTGTGGCTCCAGCCGAAGAGGACGGCACCGATGTGGAAATAGCCGACGGTGAGCGCCGAGGCCGCTACTGGGCACGACGTGCGCCACTGAAAGAGCCAGTGGAGCAGAAAGCCCACGGCGAAGGCCACGTAAACGAGCGCAGAGAGCAGGCGCGAACGGCGATAGACGTCGTAGTCGGGATACCAGAGGTTGTTGTGCACTAAGGCCACTGCCATCATCAGGTTCAGGACAGCGGCGAAGAGCAGTGCAACGTTGTATAGTTGTTGTTCCATCCTACTTTTGATTAATTTGGGTGCAAATATATGAAAATAATCAAAAAGAAGGTGTGACAAATTCGACAATGGTATGACAAATTCGCTAATTTGGGTCGATTAGGTGTGACAATTAGCGAAATTGTCAGTCTATATGATGGTAATTTGAAAAATAATCAGTAACTTTGCCCCCGTTATGGTGACAATCTCAATGATGCAATTCACGGCAATGGTGCTGTTGCTACTGCTCACGATGAAGTTACTGCTGCTCCACGGGCGCCGCTCGGCAGGTAAGATAGCGACGCGCTCACGCTGGCTGTTGGCGACAGGCACATTGATATTGGCCCTGCATTTCGCCCTGCAACTGGCATTGGGACTGCGGCTGATGGGCGTCACCCAGGCCGTGATGCTCAACTTGGCGATGTTCATCCCTGCCTCCACCCTCCTCTCGTGGGCGGTGCTTCTGCTGCAACGGCGCGGAAAACTGAGCCGACTGGACTGGTTGGCGGGCCCCACCGTATGGGTACTGGCGATGGCGCTCTTGGGCGTGGCGGCAGCCGTCGATGGTCAGCCGCTACTGAGCGACACGCCGGAACTGCACCGCGCAGAAGTGACGGGCTGCGTGCTATATATGCTGATGCTGTGCTACTACACCGCGAGATTAATAGCGAACCTGATCGCCATGCGCCGCGCTCTTCGCTACTACTATGACAACGACACCTACGGCATACTCGTCTGGATGCAACAGAGCATCATTGTACTGACGCTGCTGGAACTGATGACTCCCCTGGCCATCCTCAGTTCCGGCATGCTACTGCTCTTCGTTGCCTTTGCCGTCTTTTTCGCCATCTTCTACTTGGCGGACAGTTTCTGCTCATACCTTAATAGTAATGCGCCCGCACGGGTGATGGCAGCCGAGGTAAATGCCGACGAGGTGGAACAGGAGCGCGAAGCCGACAGCCCACTGTTGAGCGACGAGGCGATGAAGGACATCGACGAGGCCGTGGCTGCATGGACCGACGGCGGCGGGCACCTGAAGGCCGGACTGCTTCTGCCCATAGCGGCTGTCAGCATCGGCGTACCGAAATACAGGCTGACATGCTGGCTGCACCAGAAAGGACTGAAATACAGTGACTGGGTAGCCGAACTGCGTGTTAAAGAGGCCCAACGCCTCATCAAGGCGCACCCCGACTGGTCGAACGAGGCCGTCGCCAATCACTGCGGCTTCACCGAGCGCTCTCTGCACCGCACCTTCAAGAAACTCACCGGCATGACACCGGCACAGTTTGCGGAGCGGGAAAAAGCATATTCCAGTAGATCAGGGGACGGTTCTGTGATCTGTTGCTACTCTTTGAATAATCCCGTAACTGATACCCGTTATTCGGGCCAGTTGTCTGAATCCTGCTCCCTGGTCGCATATCTCTTTTATGATTTTGTTTCGCTGATTCTTCTCTAAGTTTTGGACATCCATTACGTTACCGACGCCATACTGTGATCTCAATAAGTCCTTTATTCCTGCATCTGATATGGAGCGGGGAGGCTCATCGTCCATTTCCAAGATACCTCCGTCGTCATCTGTTGGCTCAAGGACAAAATCCCAAAGTTCATCCCAGGGAATCCGACGCAATACAACAGCCGTATCACATAGTCTATCCATAACCGCTCCTCTTTTTTCGAACTCATGCCAACTGCTCCATGGATACTCGCCAATGTTTACAGATAGCCCGGTATGAACAGGGTTCTGGTGAATGTAGCGCAACAGCGTCTTGAAATAGCCGATGTCGTCCACAGGCTCACTTCGGAAACGGTCTTGGAACAAATGACCGTTGCGCTGATACTTCTTGTTGAAATGGTATGCGTACGATATGGTGATGCGCTTAACAATCTCACCAATGGCTGCCGTCTTTTCCTGAATGAGCAAATGAACATGGTTGGGCATTAGGCAATAGGCGTAGAAATGGCACAATGACTGTATCCTGTAGCCGCGCTCGTCATAGCATTCCACCAACTGATGGAGACTTTGCAGAAACCTCATGTAGTCCTCATCATCCTCAAAGATGTCTTGCCGGTTAATGCCACGCAACATTACGTGGTAGATACCTGTGCCGCTTGTCTTGCGTGCTTGTCTGGGCATATTAATTGTTTTAAGCTGCACCAAAGGTACAAAATTATTGTAATATGTCAGCATGCGTGGTAAACCTTTAATATTTTTATAACAGATCAGAGAACCGTCCCCTGATCTAATAACTTTGTGGTTCGGAATAACTCTCGGAGAAGGTTACATCATGAAATAAATGCCTCGAATAAAATATTTCCGCGAGAATGTCGTATATATAAATAAAGGTACAACAAATAAAAATGATAATAATGAAAACATTGAAGATTTGGAATCTCTCCTTTATGATTCTTGCGGTTATTATGCTCGCTTCTTGCAGCAGCGACCCGCAATGGGCCGACCCAGAAGCACACGAAAAGACCGTGCAGCTGAATGAGCAATACGGGCCACTTATGATCGGCACATGGCACTACGAGAACACCGGCGACACGCAGCGTTACTTCGAGCGCCTCACATTCCGGGACGACGGCACGCTGACGGGTATGCGCAAATGGCAGACCCGCAAACTCGTCACCATTGACGGCGAGCAACGCTATACCGACTGGAAGGACGTTGAACTGAGCGGCACATTTACGGGAACATGGCAACTGAGATACTGGAGTCCCGAGGGGAACAGCGGCGAGAAGCGCAACTGCTTGCAACTGAGCGCCACATACGACGATACAGAGTGGGACTATGTTGCCTACTCCTGCGCCATCACCTTCGCCTATGCCGATGCCACCACCCTCTGCGTCCAAGGCTATTACGTCAAAGACACAGACGGCTGGGCCAACTACCAGCGTGGCGAGGCAGAGCCAAGTTTCTAATCGAAGGGGCACTGCCGGATTTTGAATCTGCTGGTGTGTAGAAAATAATTCTGAATTATGCATGATTAATTCTGAATTATTTCGTATCTTTGCACCAAAACTAACCTACAATGAAACATCTGTCACTCCTGTTAGCGTGTGTGCTGATGTCGCTGGCCGTTGCGGCACAGCGTACTATTGTCGTGCAGAAAGGTAGTGTAGAGAGTCTGTTAGAGGCCATCAGTACAGCCAACAAGTGGAATGCCGAGCGGGATGCCGAGCGTACCTATATCTTAATACCTGACGGCTATTACGACCTGGGCGAGCGGATGCTGACACGCATCTCCGGCCATAATGTGGCGCTGGTGGGACAGAGCATGAAGGGTACGGTTATCCGCAACAAGCCCGACATCAAGATAGAGAGCATCAGCAAGACGGCCATCTTCCAGAACCGCGGCACGAACAACTACTATCAGGACCTGACACTGAAGAACGACCTCGACTACTATGCTGCGGAGCCCGACGGACGTGCGGTGACGCTACAGGACAAGGGCCATAGAACCATCTGTAACCGTGTGCGCATGCTGTCGTATCAGGATACCTATTATTCTGACAACGAGAAGTGCCAGCACTACATGCAGGACACCGAGATTCACGGCACTATCGACTTCATCTGCGGTGCCGGCGACGTGTGGTTTGAGCGCTGTAAGATAGTGACGGAGAAGCGCACGCTAGACGGCAGCGGCTGTAACATCATTACGGCAACGCGCACGTCAGATACCCCGTGGGGTTACATATTCAACCGCTGCACCATCGAAAACATTGAGTCACTGTTCAACTACGGCCGCTCGTGGCACACCAATCCGCGCTGCGTCTGGCTGCACACCACGCTGCTAACCCCCGAGAAGCTGGAACCTACCCGATTTGACGACGAGGGTATGAAGACATCGGGCAACTACTTCAAGGAGTATGGCACGATGGATGCACAGGGACACGACATCACGCCCAGCAGCAACGTGGTGACCTTCACGCTGCGCGACCACACACAGCCCTTTGTCGCCGAGACCATCATGACCAAGGACGAGGCTAAGCAGTACACGCTGAAGCACATCTTCGGCGACTGGCGGCCTGACAAGCAGCTGAAGCGGTTAGAGAAGAAAAGCAGGAAACTTAAAGCGGCCTGCGGCCTAATTGACAAAAGCGGCCTGCGGCCTAATTGATAATTGAAAATTGATAATTGATAATTATTAAACTGGACTTATGAAAAGGATTTTACTGATGAAACTGTTTCTGTTGGCGGTACTGACGGGATTCGCCCAACAGGTGATTGTCGTGAAGAAAGGTGACGCCCAGAGTCTGTTAGATGCTGTGGCACAGGCCAACAAGACCAATGCTGACAAGAACGCGCAGCGACTCTACATCCTCATTCCCGACGGTTTCTATGATCTTGGCGAGCGTGTGCTCACCCGCATTACGGGACATCACATCGCACTTATAGGACAGAGTATGACGGGTACCGTCATTCAGAACAAACCCGATGTCAAGAACGAAGGACTTAGCAAGACCGCTGTTATCCAAAATCGTGGTACTGAAAACTATTTTCAGGACCTGACCTTGAAGAACGCCCTCGACTACTATGCTGCAGGTGCTGCCGGACGGGCCGCTACTCTGCACGACAAGGGAACTCACACCATTTGCAACCGCGTGCGACTGCTTTCTTACCAGGATACCTACTATTCCGACAACGACCAGTGCCAGCTCTACTTTCAGGACTCTGAGATTCACGGAACGGTCGACTTCATCTGTGGCGATGGTGACGTGTGGTTCGAGCGTTGCCGTCTGGTCACGGAGAAACGCACCGCCGACGGCAGCGGACGCAATGTCATCACCGCCCCCAAGACGTCGAAGACCCAGTGGGGCTACATCTTCAACCATTGTACCGTTGAGAATATTGTTTCCAACTTCGAGTATGCACGAGGCTGGAGCGGCACGCCCCATAGCATCTGGCTCCATACCACTCTGCTGACGCCTGAGAAACTCAATCCCACACGTTTTGACAGTCATGGCATGCGCACCATCCAAAATGATTTCAAAGAGTATGGCACCATCGACGCTCAGGGCAACGACATTACACCTAAGACTAATGTCGTGACCTTCACCCTCAAGGACGAGAAGAATCCCGTAGAGACCATACTCACTGCCGACGAGGCCAAGCGATATACCATAAAGAATGTCTTTTCTGACTGGAATCCACAGAAGGTCATAAGGCAGACAGAAAAGAAAGCCAAAAAATTATTGAAGCGCCACTTATAAGAGGCGCTTCATTTTTTTCCCAAATATAGTACAACTCATTGTTTATTGAGCTCCAATACTCGACTGGCATAGTCCCAGTCAAGGGGAATCTCCAGTCCTACCTCCATGAGGAATTGTCCGTTGAATAGTTTGCCGCTCAGCGAACAGGGCTGTTGGCCTGCCTTGACGTTGCGCTCTGTCAACAGATAGGTTGCCTGGGCATCCAGTCCTTGCAGGCGGATGCGGGGCAGTGGCTGGCCATACCAATTGTCTACTTTGTAGGCGAAGAGTACTGCCTGCTGTTGGTTGTCATCCACATACATCAAAGATGCTACTCCTTTACGATTATAGGGA
>JAEEGG010020289.1_pt1 | contig 13306 bp, 14 predicted proteins | sample 9134161 | NCBI WGS metagenome assembly JAEEGG01 (sample SAMN16246543, study PRJNA631951) | gut metagenome | biome: gut microbiome; feature: rumen; material: CR-attached | host: Bos | place: Iran: Karaj | collected 2018-10 | reverse complement strand
GAGCTAAAGAGGCGGGTGAGCGAGCTTACTGTATCGCGCCGCTACAACCAAGTACCCTTGCTGCGTTCCCACCCTGGGGGATTCCGAGGGAGCTGGCCGTACAGGACTCGCCCATTTTCTAAAACCGCTGCAAAATCAGTGCAAGCCGAATGCAGAGAGCTCGCTCTATGCTGAGGTGCAGCCTGATTTCGCTGCCGATTTCTCTAAAATCGGCTGCAAAGGTACTACAATAAATTAAGAATTAAGAATTAAGAAATAAGAATTTTTCTGTTTTTAACTATTTTTTGAGCCAAACCACTCGTTATATGCGGGAAAATGCGTAATTTTGCACCTTGAAATATAAGACTGTTAAAATGATTACGCCACACGAATATGTACAATTAAAGGCTTTTGCCCGTCAGGACGGTGCTTTGCTCGCCCTTCTTTGGGTGTTCACATCCACCTTATATATTATAGGAATGACTAATCAGCTGATTGGTCTGGCAGCTGCGATGTTGATATTCTACACCCCCTTTTTCGTGGGTGGCAGACTGCGCAAATTCCGTGATTATGCTCGCGAGGGGCTCATCTCGTTCCGCCGGGGCTATGCCTATACCGTCTTTATGTTTTTCTATGCAGGTGTGCTTTTTGCTGTTGCCATATATGTCTATCTGACATTCATGGATCATGGATTCCTGATGAGTCAGATGTCAAAGGTGCTCACCTCAGACGAGGCGCGCCAGGCGATGCAGCAGTATGGCATGACAGAGATGATGAATGAGAGTTTGAGCCAGTTGGCAAAGGTACGCCCTATCGACTATGCGCTCGACATGCTGACGGTGAATATCACACTGGGATTTATCCTGGGTGTACCCATCAGTTTGATGATGCAGCGCAATGTCGCCAAGACTGAGGAATAAACAAGTAAAAAGGTGGAAGAGTAAAGAAATGGATATATCAGTTGTAATTCCTCTTTATAATGAGGATGAATCGATTCCTGAGCTGTATGCGTGGATAGAGCGCGTGATGAAGGAGAATCACTTTACTTACGAGGTGATCTTCATCAATGATGGCTCTACCGATCGTTCTTGGGAGATTATCTGTGAGTTGAACAAGAAACAGCCTGACGTGGTGAAGGGCATCAAGTTCCGTCGTAACTACGGCAAGAGCCCAGCCCTCTTTTGTGGCTTTGAACAGGCTCAGGGTGATGTGGTAATCACGATGGATGCCGATCTTCAGGATTCCCCGGATGAGATTCCCGACCTGTATCGTATGATTAAAGAAGAGGGCTACGACCTTGTTTCAGGCTATAAGCAGAAACGTTTTGACCCGATCTCAAAGACCATTCCCACGAAGCTCTTCAATGCTACAGCCCGTAAGATCAGTGGCATCAAGAACCTGCACGACTTCAACTGTGGACTGAAAGCCTACCGCAAGGCGGTAGTGAAGAATATCGAGGTGTATGGCGAGATGCACCGTTATATCCCTTATCTGGCTAAGAATGCCGGTTTCGACAAGATTGGCGAGAAGGTGGTTCAGCATCAGGCCCGTAAGTATGGTACCTCAAAGTTCATGGGGCTGAACCGCTTTGTGAATGGCTATCTCGACCTGCTTACCCTCTGGTTCCTCTCAACATTTGGCAAGAAGCCAATGCACGTGTTTGGTTTCTTAGGCACCATCATGTTCTTCATTGGTTTTGTGGCTGCATTCTGGATAGGTGCCGACAAGCTCTGGTGCCTGGCTCATCACATCCCCCAGCGCCTGGTCACTGATTCCCCTTATTTCTATATCGCTCTGACGATGATGGTAATTGGCACCCAGCTGTTCCTGACAGGATTCCTGGGCGACCTGATTAGTCGCTCGTCGAGTGGGCGTAATGATTATCAGATAGAAGAGACAATATGAGAAAGTGGCTTTTGTTCCTTAGTGTAACGCTTGTCGTTTCCTGCTCCTCCATTGAATGTCCTGTTGATAACATGGTGGTGGCTGTCTATGATATTTGTGACGCAGATGGTGAACCGGTAGCTTTGGAAGACACGCTGACTGTCAGCACAAAGCTCAGAAATGGTGTGGATTCCGTCCTTCTGAACAAGGCTGTAGGCGTCGTAGGGTTCAGTTTGCCTGTCAGTCAGGATCATCCAGTAGACGAGTTCTACTTCAACTTCTTTGGTAAGGATTATAATATCACCGATACTGTTTGGATTGAGAAAGATGATATTCCTCATTTCGAGTCGATAGAGTGTAAAGCCACCTTCTTCCATGAGCTGAAAGCTGTGAGTTTTACCGAACATGTCATCGATTCCTTGGTTATTAAGAAAGCATTCGTAGATTATGATTATAAGACGACTCATATCAACATCTATCTGGACGGCGATCGTTAGTCTGCTCCTGGTACTGACCGCTTCGCCAGCCTCGGCACAGAAGAAGTTCTTTACCTTGCAGAAAGACTCCGTTCCTGTGTTTCGTGGCTTCGCTGTGTCGTTCGACATGGTGGGAGCTGGTATGCTGATGTTTGGTGATCGGGGGCAGCTTGAAGGTGCACTTCGTGTGAATCTTCACGACGAGTGGTTCCCTGTCTTTGAGCTTGGTTATGGTAAGGCCGATAGCCATGATGATGTGACTAAGATCGAATATAAGACGAAGGCTCCTTATTTCAAAGTAGGTATTGATAGGAATATGCTCAAGGATAAGCATGGGCCAAATCGTCTCTACGCAGGTCTGCGCTATGCCTTTACCAATTACAAGGTCGATATCACCCGTCCTATGCTAACTGATCCCAACTGGCATTGGGATTCCAACTACAATATCGAGGGCGCATCCTGTAATCTGCACTGGGTGGAGGTTCTCGTAGGTCTCGATGCTAAGGTCTGGGGCCCGCTCCATCTGGGGTGGAATGTGCGCTATAAGCTTCGTGTCTCTCATAAAGAGGGCGACTTTGGCAAGACATGGTATGTGCCTGGATTTGGAACTAACGACAACGGCAGGCTTGACGCAACGTTTAATGTAATCATTGATATCTGATATGAATAAGAGTCAGAAGAAACGGCTTTTTTGGCAAATACCTTTCCTGGTATTGCTCATTGTCGGAACGATTTTTATCATTCGACAGCAAAGCATTATGCCCTATCAGCATACCGAGGATTTCATCTTTGGCACCACCTATCAGATTACCTATCAGTATGATATAGACTTGCGTGACTCTATCAAGGCCCAATTGCTGAAGGTTGATCACTCACTCTCACCTTTTAATGAAGAATCTGTGATATCGGCTATCAACTACAACCAGTCGGCAAAACCAGATAAGATGTTCCTTGATGTCTTTAGGCAGGCTATGGAAATCTCGCGTGAGACTAATGGTGCCTTTGATATCACAGTGGCTCCTTTGGTCAATGCCTGGGGATTCGGTTTCCAGGAGGTCAGTATGCCTTCCCCTCGTCAGGTGGATAGTCTGAAGGCGATTGTGGGCTATCAGAAACTGTCGCTTGTCGATGGTATGATACATAAGGCAGACCCTCGTATGATGATCGACTGCTCTGCCATTGCCAAAGGTTATGGCGTTGATGTGGTGGCCAAATACCTGCGCAGCAGAGGGGTGGAGAACTTTATGATTGAGATTGGAGGTGAGATTGTGACACAGGGCGTCAATCCCAGTAGGCATCCCTGGCGCATCGGTGTGACGAAGCCAACAGAGGATTCACTGAATATAGGCGGACGAGAGTTGCAGACCACCCTGAAGGTCAATAACGTGGCGATGGCCACTAGTGGCAACTACCGCAATTTCTATTATAAGGGCGGAAAGCGCTATGCCCATACCATCGATCCCCACACTGGCTATCCTGTGCAGCATAACATTCTTTCTGCTACGGTATTTGCCAAGAGTTGTATGGTGGCAGATGCCTTTGCCACCTCCTTCATGGTGATGGGGCTTGATGGCGCAAAGGAGATACTCAAGAAGCATCCCGAACTGATGGCGTATCTCATCTTTGATAATGGGCGCGGGGGCAATGGCGTCTGGTTCTCACCTTCTTTAAAAGATTCTATCGTCAAATAATCAGCGTCTTAGCCTATGCCTGTCTTGAAGATCTACGATCAACTTCTTCAGTTCCCTCTCTTTCAGGGTATGAGTCACGATGACCTGGAGATTGTGGCTGGACATACGCGCTTTGGCTTTATGAAGGTGTCGGCAGGCAAGCGGATTGTGGCCTCTGGTGCTCCTTGTACCCAACTCTGTTTTGTCATCAGTGGTTCGGTGAGTGTGGAATGTCATGCCGACGAGGGGCGTTTCTCAGTGCTGGAACACATGGGAGCACCTTACGTCATTCAGCAGGAGGCGATCTTCGGCTATTACCAGCGCTACACGCGGACTGTCTCAGCTCAGACCGATGTTAGTCTGCTTACCATCGACAAGGAAGAGGTGCTACGCCTGCTTGAGGATTTTCTGGTGTTCCGTCTGAACCTGGTGAACCACTATGCCACTCAGACACAAAAGCTTACCCAGCAGATCTGGCGAAGTGCTCCTCGCACCCTGCGTGAGCGAGTGATCCGTTTCTTCCTGAGCCATTGCAGCTATCCCGCCGGCTCGAAGACCTTCTTTATCCTGATGGAGCGCCTGGCACAGGAGTTGAACGACAGTAGGCTGAATGTGTCGCGCATACTGAATCAGTTGCAGTACGAGGGGCTTGTAGAACTGCATCGCGGCAGGGTGGTCATTCCCCAGTTGGAACGCCTGGTTATGTAACTAGACTGTGATTTATAAGAAATAAATAAAGTTGTGAAATGGAATCATTGATGTTTTGGGGGTTTAGTTATCATGCGTGGATAACCATCATCACGGTGGTTGGTTTGTTTGCTACGCTGCTATTCACCAAAGTGCGTACCGATTTTGTGTTCTTTTCTGCCATCGGTATCCTGTTTGTCACAGGTGTGCTTGATACTAAGGAGGCTTTCTCAGGCTTCGGCGCTACTGCTACCATCACCGTGTTCGTGTTGTTTATCGTAGTGGCTGGTCTGACTTATACAGGTGTGCTACAGTGGATAGTGAAGAATCTGCTGGGGCAGCCAAAGACCTATAAGATGGCTATTGTCCGTCTGATGGTACCTGTAGCCCTGCTTAGCTCTTTTCTCAGCAATACCACCGTTGTCACTATCTTCGTCAATATTGTCAAAATCTGGGCAAAGAAACTTCATATCACGCCTTCCCGACTGCTCATTCCCCTGAGCTATGCCTCTGGCATGGGTGGCATCTGCACCCTTATCGGCACACCGCCAAACATGATTATCAGTGGTCTCTATGCTGAGAAGACAGGCGAGGTCATGAATGTGTTTATAACCCTCGTTCCTGGTCTGTTCTGTCTTGGTGTCGGCATTCTGTCAGTTATCGCCATGAGCCGTCTGCTGCCTGAACGAGAGGCAAAGGCATCAACCTTCGAGGATACTGCCGATTACACCATCGAGATGCGTGTGCCTTCAAAGAATCCCTATATCGGCAACATGGCTGGCGATGCCGGACTGATCAACGTCAATGGTGGCCGGCTTATCAAGTGGTATCATTTCGATGGTGAGCCAGTGCCTATAGAAAATGAAGAATTCATCATGGGTGGCGACCGTCTGGTCTATGCCGGTAAGATCAAGGAGATCCGGCAGCTCACCAAGACGCATAATCTGGTCGTAGGCGAGGATGTGATTGAGATCGGTTTCAAGACATTCGTCTCTTCTGCCATTATGGTAGCCATGATTGTGGTGTCAGCCCTTGGCTATATGTCGCTGTTGCAGTGTGCGTTTCTTGCCGCGGGTGCCATGATCTTATGCAGCTGCTGTACGTCTAATCAGGCCATGAATGCCATTCATTGGGATGTTCTGATAGTCTTTGCAGCCAGTGCCGTGCTTGGTCTCGCCATCCAGAAAACGGGCATTGCCGAGCGGATTGCCTTTGGCATCCTTGAAGTCTGCGGCAGCAATCCCATTGTGGTGATGACGGCTGTCTGTCTGGTAGGCACCTTTATCACTGAGTTTATCTCCAATACCGCAGCTGGTGCCATGTTCTTCCCTATCATGTACGAGGCTGCCGAGAAGTTGGGCTACGAACCATTACCCTTCGTCATTGCCTTGATGATCAGTGTCAGCAGCAGCTTTGCCACACCTATCGGCTCACCCACCCACATGCTGGTATATGGTCCTGGTGGCTATCGCTTTAGCGACTTCATGCGCATTGGCCTGCTGATGAATATCATCATCCTTGCAGCCAATATTCTCATTGTGAATATCCTCTTCCCATTGACACCATTAACAAAATAGATAGAATCATGAATAAGATTACCAAATGGGTGCTTGCCGCCACCCTTGTCTGCGGCATCAATGTATTGACCTCTTGCAAGACGGCAAATGCCGGCAATGCCGCCGCATCAAAAGTCGTATCCACTGAGCTGATCCGCACCAGCCAGAGCTGGGATGGTGTAGAATTGCCCGACTACTTCAAGGGCCGGCCTGAGCTGGTGGCTGTGAAATATGTGTTCCCTGCAGGTAAGAAGCTAGGTTGGCATCACCATGTAGCTATGAACTATGGTGTGCTGGTACAGGGCGAACTCACCATCATCGGTCAGGACGGCAAGGAAAAAGTGGTTCATGAGGGTGAGGCTGTCGTAGAGATGGTTGGCACCATCCATCACGGTGAGAACCGAGGAAAGAAGGATGTCATCCTTTATATGTTCTACCTCTCTCAGAAGGATCTGCCCCTGGCTGTTCAGCATCCTGAAATTCCAATGAATTAACCCTTTAAGAATGAACGAACAAAAAGAGAGAAAAAATCCGTTTTTCCTGCCCTATGATACGCCTCATAACGTGGCGCCATTCGATCGTATCCGTCTTGAAGATTTCGAGGAGGCTATGCTCGAAGGAATCCGTCGTGACGATGAGCAGATAGAGAAGGTTATCAATAACCCGGAGAAGCCAACCTTCGACAATACCATCATCAGTGTGGATGACGAGAAGGAAGGCGATAACTACTACGATCTGCTGGGTAGGGTGACAACGGTGTTCTTTAATCTGCTTTCGGCAGAGACGAACGACGAGATGGATGCGCTGGCTCAGAAGATGAGTCCTATCCTGACCAAGCATGCCAACGACATCCGCTTGAATAAGAAACTGTTTGAGCGTATCCAATACGTGCATCGCCATCATCGTAAGCTGACACCTGAGGAGCAGATGCTGCTCAACAACTGCTACGAGGGATTCGTACGCAGTGGTGCCCTGCTCGACGAGGCCGGTAAGGAGCGCCTGCGCCAGTTGACGGAAGAGGCCTCGATGCTCAGTCTGCAGTTCTCGCAGAACCTGCTCAAAGAGAACAAGGCGTTTACCCTGCATATCACCGATGAGGCTCAGCTCGACGGACTGCCTGACACTGCCCGTGAGGCTGCTGCCCTGGCTGCCAAGGAGCAGGAGAAGGAGGGATGGGTGTTCACACTCGACTTCCCCAGCTACTCGCCGTTTATGACCTACAGCACGAAGCGCGAGCTCCGTCGCCAGCTGTATATGGCTAAGAATACGGAGTGTATCCATGATAATACGGAGAACAATATAGACATCTGTAAGCGACTCATCAACCTGCGTCGTGAACTGGCTCAGTTGTTGGGGCACAAGACCTACGCCGACTACGTGTTGAAACGCCGTATGGCAGGAAATGTGCGCAATGTGTATAAGTTGTTGAATGAACTGGTGACTGCCTATAAGCCCACCGCCGTGAAGGAGGTGAGGGAGATAGAGAAGATGGCCCGTAAGATGGAGGGGCCAGACTTCGAGCTGCAACCCTGGGACTTCGGCTTCTACGCCCACAAGCTCAAGCTGAAGCGTTATAACATCGACGCGGAGATGCTGCGACCTTATTTCGAGCTGTCGAAGGTGATCGACGGGGTGTTCGGACTGGCTAACCGCCTCTATGGCATCACCTTCAAGGAGAATAAGGCGATACCCGTGTATCATCCTGATGTGAAGGCCTACGAGGTGTTCGATAAGGACGGCTCTTTCCTCGCCGTGTTCTATGCCGACTTCCATCCCCGTAAGGGTAAGCAGGGTGGTGCCTGGATGACGGAATATCAGGGACAGTGGATCGACAGGAAGGGCGTGAACAACCGTCCGCATGTGAGTGTGGTGATGAACCTCACCAAACCTACGGAAGAGAAGCCTGCCCTGCTCACATTGAGTGAGGTGGAGACTTTCCTGCATGAATTCGGACACTCCTTACATGGCATGTTTGCCAATACCCGTTTCGAGAGCCTGAGTGGCACAAACGTGTGGTGGGACTTTGTGGAGCTGCCGTCGCAGTTTATGGAGAACTTCGCCATTGAGAAGGCTTTCCTGCGTACCTTCGCCTTCCACTATCAGACAGGCGAGCCGTTGCCCGACGAACTGATCCGCCGCATCGTGCGCAGTCGTAACTTCAATGTGGCTTATGCCTGCATGCGACAGCTGAGTTTCGGACTGCTCGACATGGCTTACTACACGAAGAAGGAACCCTTCGACGAGGATATCATAGCTTTTGAGAAGAAAGCCTGGGAGAAGGCGATGGTGATGAAGCAGCTGCCCGACACCTGTATGACGGTGCAGTTCTCGCATATCATGGCAGGCGGCTACGCAGCAGGCTACTATAGCTATAAGTGGGCTGAGGTGCTGGATGCCGATGCCTTCAGCGTGTTTAAGAAGCATGGCATCTTCGACGAGAAAACGGCTCAGAGCTTTCGTGAGAACATCCTTTCAAAGGGTGGTACTGAGAACCCCATGACATTATATAAACGTTTCCGTGGTGGTGAACCCACCATTGATGCATTATTAAAACGCAATGGAATCAAGCGATAAACAACTGAAACTGGACATGCGCTATCTGAAGATGGCGCGCGTATGGGCGGAAAACTCCTACTGCCAGCGCCGACAAGTGGGTGCTCTGGTGGTGAAGGACAAGATGATTATCAGCGACGGCTATAATGGTACGCCCAGCGGCTTTGAGAATGTGTGTGAGGACGACAACAACGTCACTAAGCCCTATGTGCTTCACGCCGAGGCGAATGCCATCACGAAGTTGGCACGAAGCAGTAACAACAGCGATGGTGCCACCATCTATATCACGGCATCGCCCTGTATCGAGTGTGCAAAGCTGATTATCCAGGCTGGTATCCGCCGTGTGGTGTATGGTGAGCAGTACCGATTGACTGATGGTATCGACCTGCTGCGTCGTGCTGGCATTGAGGTGGTGTTCCTGGATATCAATTCCACCAAATAGATGAGATTATGAACAGTAATAGGAATTTTCGCTTTACACCACTATGGATGGCCATCTGTGTGGTCATCGGTATCCTGATTGGTTCGTTCTATGCCAACCATTTCTCTGGTAACCGTCTGAACATCATTAACTCCAGTGGTAATAAGCTCAATAACCTGCTTCACATCATCGATGATCAGTATGTGGATACGGTGAACATCAATGATCTGGTGGAGAAGGCGATGCCACAGATCCTGGGAGAATTGGATCCCCACTCGGTGTATATCACTGCCCGTGACGGAGAGATTGCCAACGATGATCTGCGTGGGTCGTTCTCAGGTATTGGTGTCGAGTTCACCATCCGACAGGATACGATTCGTGTACAGAATGTGATCAGCAATGGACCTGCCGAGCGAGCAGGTGTGCTGGCTGGTGATAAGATTGTGGAGGTTGACGACTCAGCCTTTGTTGGTAAGAAAGTGACGAATGCCGAGGCAATGCATCGATTGAAGGGACCAAAAGATACGAAGGTAAAACTTGGTATCATCCGTTATGGTGAAAAGAAAATCCGTCATATCACGGTGACGCGTGGTGAGATTCCCACCAAGAGTGTCACTGCCAGCTATATGCTCAATGACGAGACGGGTTATATCAAGATTAAGAATTTCGGTGAGAATACATATCCAGAACTGCTGATTGCCCTTGCAAAGCTCTCGCAGCAGAGTTTCTCCAGTCTGGCCATCGACTTGCGTGGAAACACGGGTGGTTATCTGGAATCGGCTGTTCAGATAGCCAACGAATTCCTGAAAAAGGGACAGCTGATAGTCTATACAGAAGGTCGTCGCTATCCTCGTCAGGACTATAGGGCCGATGGACGTGGCTCTTACCAGCAGATTCCTCTGGTGGTGCTGGTGGATGAAGGCTCTGCCTCTGCCTCAGAGATCTTGGCAGGTGCTATCCAGGATAATGACAGGGGCACGATTATCGGTCGCCGCTCGTTTGGTAAAGGTCTGGTTCAGAAACCCATGGAGTTTTCTGACCATTCGATGATTCGCCTGACCATTGCCCGTTATTACACGCCATCAGGGCGCTGTATCCAGAAGCCTTACGCTGATGGTGAGGACTATGAGGGTGACTGGATGAATCGCTATAAGCATGGTGAATTTTTCTCACAGGATAGCATCAAGCATACGGGGCCGGCTTATCACACCAATAATGGCCGTACAGTGTATGGCGGTGGTGGTATCACACCAGATATCTTCGTTGCTGAAGATACATTGGGCATGACCTCATATTATAAGGAAGCAACGATGACGGGACTGATCCTGCAGTTTGCCTATACCTATACGGATGAGAACCGTGCCAAGCTCCGTGAGATGGAGGACGTGTGGGAAATGGAGCGCTACCTGAAGAGCCAGAACACGCTGGAGAAGTTTGTGGCCTATGCTGACAAGAATGGTCTGAAGCGTCGTAATCTGATGATTCAGAAGTCGCGTAAGCTCTTGGAGCGCTTTGTGAACAGCCGAATCATCTATAACATTCTGAGTGAGCAGGCTTGGACAGAGTATCTGAATCAGGATGATCCAGCTATTATTGAGACCTTACGGCTCTTTAAGAACGGTGATGCCTTTCCACAAAAGCCCGTAGCCAGCAGTAAACCGAAAAATGCTTAAGAGCGATATTAGACAGTATATCAAACAGCAGAAGCGACAGTTCACGTCACAGCAGTTGGCGCAACTGTCGCTTCCTGTCCTTGACAGGCTACGCCCTTTGCTCCGAGAGGCAAAGGTGGTGATGGCTTATTATTCGTTGCCTGACGAGGTGGACACCCATGTGCTGATTGACGAGCTGGTGGCTGAGGGGAAGACGGTGCTTCTGCCTAAGGTGCTGGATGACACAACGATGGAGCTGCGACGTTATACAGGGCCGCAGGACCTTTGTGAGGGTGCCTATCATATCATGGAGCCTGTGGGGAGGCCCTTTGCTGACTTGTCGCAGATAGATGTCGCCCTCATTCCTGGCATAGCCTTTGATGCACAAGGGCATCGCTTAGGGCGAGGCAAAGGCTACTATGACAGGTTCCTGTCGTTGGTCAACACCCAGACCATAGGGCTGTGCTTCGACTTCCAAAAGGTGGTCGAAGTGCCAGTGGATGCACATGATGTGGCAGTGGATAAAGTGGTTTAGTTGAAACGGATATCGGCAATCACCTGACTGCCTACCGCGTCATTCAGCTTCTTGACAATCTCAAGGCGCATCATTGAGAGGTCGGCTCTGAGGGCTGGATTCGTGAGATGCACAAACAGTGTCTGGTTCTTGATAAACAGGTCTTGTGTGTAACCGGCTATCATTTCCCCCATGACTTCAGGCCAAGCCGCAATCAAACGCTTTTGCTGCAGAGGTGTCTCCAACCCCTGCTCTCTGAGATTCTTTAGAATCAGTTCGCCTACGCTCTTGACTTCTTTTCTAAACATGGATGTTACCGTCTTCTACGTGAAAAATACGATAGTCGTGTGAGGTTCTGCTCAGTATCTGATCCAGATGCTCACGGTTGGTGTCAGTAATGAAAATCTGTCCAAACTCGTCGCTGGCCACAAGTTTGACGATTTGTTCCACACGATCAGCATCGAGCTTGTCGAAAATGTCATCCAGCAGGAGTAGGGGAGTCGTCGCATTGTTGGTGCGCTTCAGGAATTCGAACTGTGCCAGCTTCAGCGCAATGACAAAGGTCTTATGCTGTCCTTGACTCCCTTCGCGCTTCAGAGGGTGTCCTCCAAGGCTGAATACCAAGTCGTCGCGATGCACGCCATGCAAGGAGTAGCCCATGATGCGGTCTTTCTGCCGGTCGCGCTGAATGACCTCCAATAGCGGCCCTCTCTGACAGTGTGAGATATAGGTCATCTCTACCTGTTCGCGATGGCCGGAGATGGTCTCGTAATAACGTTGGAACACAGGGGTCAATGCCTTTACGAAAGCATCGCGACAGGCGAAGATGCGTTCGCCTTCTATTGCCATCTGCTCCTCCCATAGGCTCAGAACCTCCACATCGGGCTCATCTTCCTGTTTCAGCATCGTGTTTCGCTGCTGCAGGGCTTTGTTGTAGCGGTTCATCGCCTCCATATAGTTGCGGTCATATTGCGAGATAACCACATCCATCAATCGTCGGCGATCCTCGCTGCCACCCTCTATTAATAAGGTGTCGGAAGGAGAAATCATCACCAGTGGTATCAGTCCGATATGCTCTGACAACCGTTTGTATTCTTTTTTATTGCGCTTGAAGTGCTTCTTCGTGCCACGCTTCATGCCACAAGAGACGCAAAGGTTGTCCTGATATTCACCCTCTATCAGAAAAAATCCCTCGTCGTGTGTAATAACTTGTGAATCAATGGGATTGCTTGCGGAATGACAGAACGAGAGGAAATAGATGGCATCGAGTACATTGGTCTTGCCAACACCATTCTGACCAATCAGACAGTTGATCTTTGGTGATAACTCAAGATTGGCAATCCTAATGTTCTTGTAATTAATCAGTGACAACTTTTCGAGAATCATGGGGACAAAGGTACGAATAAGCGAGCAAAAAACCAAATAATATTTGAGTTTTTTCGAGCGTGAGTACCTTCGACCGAAGGTCAAAGTTACGAATAAATGACAAGAAAACCAAACTTTTCTTTTGTATTTCACTTTTTTGTTGTAACTTTGCACCCGATTTTCGAAAATTAATACATAATTATAATGGCAAATACAACAAATCAACAGCAGGCTGCCCCTACTATGGAGCAGACACTGAACCAGAGTGAGGCCTTCTTCCTGAAGTATAAGAAGGCTATTATCACCGTCGTTTTGGCTATCATCGTCATCATTGTCGGTGCAGTTCTTTACAAGACATATATTGCTGAGCCCAACGAGCAGAAGGCTTCTACAGCTATTGCCAAGGGTCAGGAATATTTCGCACAGGGTCTCTTCAAACAGGCTCTTGAGGGCGACAGCACAGGTTTCAAAGGTTTCGCAAAGCTCGCCGACGAGTACAGCTCAACAGCAGCAGGTAACCTGTCAAACCTCTATGCAGGTCTCTGCAAT
>JAEEGG010020288.1_pt1 | contig 13306 bp, 13 predicted proteins | sample 9134161 | NCBI WGS metagenome assembly JAEEGG01 (sample SAMN16246543, study PRJNA631951) | gut metagenome | biome: gut microbiome; feature: rumen; material: CR-attached | host: Bos | place: Iran: Karaj | collected 2018-10 | reverse complement strand
TGATGATTAAATCAACCCATCAAACTTCGTCATCGAACTTGCCTTAATGGAATCCACGATATCGATGTAGGGCTTCATGGCCTTGTAGTCGGAGTGGCCGGTCCATTTCATTACGATGTTCGGGGTAATGCCGAGGGACAGGGCGTTGACGATGACGGTGCGGCGACCGGTATGAGTGCCGATGAGGTTAGTCACATGTCCGTCACATAAAGACTCTATTAATAATCAAGCCATTATATATCTTTTAAGCCCACTTAGTCACATAGCCATCACATAAGAAATTGTCTCCTAAATCGAATAGCCAATGTACAAACAGCATCCAAGCCTTCCGCCGATAGACATAAATCAGAGAATATGGCATTATTACACGTTACCAAAATTCTTGAGTTTGGTCAGTAGCTCATCCCTTTATTTGTGTCGTCAAGACAAATTTGATGATAGTTTTGAAGGCGCAATGACCAAGAAGGATATAGCTTTTTTTGAGAGTAAATCGGCTGGGATGACGAGTGGTATGACCGGAGACTCGTTGGGTTGTACATATTCGAACTGCTGGACAAAGGCTGATACCGATGAATATGTGTTATGGAACTCATATGCTTCCTTAAAAGATGGGGTCGCGGTTCAGTCAACTGTTTTAAGACTAATCTCTGCATTTGACCCGAATGATCCTAGGAATGTATATGTATCAAATGTTCAGTACATCGATTATGAGTCGGACTATTCGTTTCGATTGACAGGAGGCATCGCAAATATGATTGCCCCACATTTTTCAAAACGTCCCTATTTTAGTGCAGAGAAGGAGCTAAGAGCAATGTTCTGGGATACAGATGGCAGATTTAATAATACGCCGGAAGGTTTATTATTCAAGGTGGACTTGAATGAACTGATTGAGAGCATTTTTGTGGCTCCGTTTTCAAAACCCTGGTACAAGGATATCATACAAGAGTTGATTGGCAAATATGGCCTCGAGAAAGAGGTTCTCCATTCTGGCATATAGAATCATCGATTTTACAGCAGGCAGCATCTTCGACCTCTCGGCTATAGCATGAGGTTTAAGATCTTAGATTAGCCCATCAAACTTCGTCATCGAACTGGCCTTGATCGAATCCACAATGTCAATGTAGGGCTTCATGGCCTTGTAGTCGGAGTGGCCGGTCCATTTCATCACAATGTTCGGGGTGATGCCGAGGGACAGGGCGTTGACGATAAAGGTGCGGCGGCCAGTGTGGGTGCCGACCAGCTCCCACTTGGGCTGGATCTTATCGGTGCGGACGTTGCCCTTGTAGGTGGTGACGCGGATCTCCTCATTGATACCGGCCAGCTTGCACAGTTCTTTGATGTCGCGGTTCATCGCCTGATTCGTGTAGTTCGGCAGGGCCTTGTTGTCCTTGAAGGGGGTGTCCTTGTATTTCTCCAGAATATCCCTGGTAACCTTGTTCAGTTCGATGGAGATGCTGTCCGCTGTCTTGACGGTCGTGACCTCGATGTGGTCGCCCTTAATGTCGCTGCGACGAAGGTTATTGACGTCGGAGTGACGGAGGCCGGAGAAGCAGCAGAACAGGAAGATGTCCCGGATAGGATCCAGGTAGGCCTGGGATTCGGAGAGTTCCAGGTCGCGGACGCGAGCGATTTCCTCTTTAGTGAGGTAAATGACCTTCCGCTGCGTCATCTTCAGGGTCGGGTGGAATTTCTTATAGTCCAGGTTGGTGTTGTAGCCCCGGTCGGTCGCCCAGTTCAAAAACCAGCGAAGGTAGCCCAGCTTCTTCTCGATGGTGGAGTTCTTCAGACCCACCAGGTCCTCCTGATCATAATCATCTCTTTCTCCCTTCTTTTTCCGGGGAGTGCGAAGCTTCTTGCTGTCGCGCATATACGCGACGAACTCCGTCAAGGTAGCCTCCGTCAGATCGGAGAACTTGATATTCTTCTTGAAGGTGGTCAGGTCGACGCGCATCGTCTCCATCTTCTCGAAGGTAGCCTCTGTCCATGCGTTCTTCTCGCCGCATTCTTTCAGGAACATATCATAGACCTTGAAGAAGTCGTGCTCCTTGGGCTTGCGAACCTTCTTTGGCTCTGGGGCTGGCTTTTGCGGAACAGATCCGTTCAGCCGGTCCTCATACTTCTTCTGAAGTTGGGAAGGGGTGGGGATTTGATCGATGGCCTCAAAGAACTTGAATGTGGATTCCATCTGGTCCTTGATGTTCCGGAGCTCGTTGTTGATGGACAGGGCTGTCTCACCCTTTGGGCCTTTATAGCCCGTCTTGACCAGTTCTGCTTCTTCGTCCCAGGCAGATCTCTTATTGATCTGGCATCCGGTCTTGAGGTCCAACCGCTGGGAGTTGAATGTGGTGCGAAGCCTAATCTGGAAAAGGTCGTTGTTTTTCCCGTAAGCCCTCAGCTTGAAACTGACATTTCTCTTGATCTTCATGGCGTCTCCTTGTAAAAAATCGTGGCCCAAAAATGGCCCAAAAATGCTCAAAGGTGAGCGAACCCGTTTGCAAAGATATGCAATAGAAAGCACTCCTGCAAGGGTTTACGAAGGGTGTTGTACTTGGTTTACGATTCTCGTCCTCTCCGCACTAAAGTGGCTCTCAGGTATCTGGGAGCCCTTTTTTGTGCAATTTTGTCGCACCGTTGTCGCACCAAATCTTTGGAGATGCGGAGAAATGTGTCTATCTTCACATCGACATATCTATCTTCATGAAGATGGGAGCACTTATCAAAGATTTCTTGTCCAACAAGCTGAGACCGGTTTTGAAGCAACGCGGGTATGTGAAAAAGGGGAATTCCTTTTTGCGCCAGAGCGGCGATATGATTTATATCATCAACATTCAGGGCAGTAGTCTGTTCTCTTGGGATGGGAACGAAACGTTTTATGTCAATGTCGGGATAGTCTCCACAAAGGTAGAAAACGCTGTCGGCCACGTTTGCTCGATTAAAGAAACCAGCCCATCAACGCTTCTTTTTTCCCAAGTCAATCTCAGGGCGGATGTACTCATCCCCCTTGAAAGCGACTCCTACACAATTAGCGAAACCGAAAATGCCGACCAATGCCTCTATGACATTATTCAGGTCGATGAAAAACTCAACCAAATCAAAAACACCGAAGACCTCTATCCGCTGCTTTGCAAAAGTTTTACGAGCAAATACGCCTGGGAATCGACCTTTATGAAGTATTGGGCGATGAATGGAGGCAGGGACAAATTTGACAAGATCCTTGAGGAGAACGCCCAGTTATGCAAAGAAAAAGGAATGGAGACTCTTCCGATGAAAGAATGGGCCAGGAGTTTGGGCATAAACATCCTCCCATTCACTAATGAGCGTTGATGAGACTTCTAACAACCACTCTACTCTTCCCTGATAACCCCATCTTCCAAGTCTATTTACTTGCTGAACATCGTCGTCATCAGATTCTTCCTGGTCTTGTCCGTGATGGCGATATAGGGTTTCAGGGAATCGTAGTCTTCGTGACCAGTGAAGGTCATCACAATCTGGGGAGACATTCCCTCTTCAAGTGCGTGGACGACGAAGGTTCTTCTTGCTGCGTGTGTCCCTCTCTGAAAAATGGCGGTACGATAAACGGTCGATTTCATCGCACCAATACTAAAAGAGCGATTCGTTTCGATATAAATCGCAATCGGAGAACAACCCTCTATCATTGCGCAAATCCCATAGAGTCAATCACAGGGATTTTACCTCCTCCAAGAGAGATTGTTCTCGTTCTTTTCGCTCCATTCTCTCCCGGAGATACTCTTCCCGAGATTTTTTCCTTTCTAATTGGGCGGCTCGATAAGCTTCCCCGTTCCGGACAATCTCCTCAACTACCTGGTCGATGGTCTCTTCAAGCTTCGCCTTTTTCAGCTGACACTCCCAGACAATGATGACGCTCCATCCTTTTGCCTCCAGCTTGCGCCACACCTCCTGATCCCGCTCCTGGTTCCGGGCTACCTTGACCATCCAGAACTCGGTGTTGGTTTTAGGTATCGTATAATACTTACAGTCTTGGTGACCATGCCAAAAGCAGCCGTGTACGAAAATGACGGTCCGATACTTGGGAAGGACGATATCCGGCCTCCCAGGGAGGCGCTTGTCGATTATCCGATATCTGAACCCCTGACGCCAGAGTGCGTGACGCAAACTAATCTCCGGACCAGTATTCTTGGCTCGGTTATGCGACATGCACTTGAATCGTTGCTCGGGCGTCATTTCTGTAAAGAATGATATGCAAATTTACACAGAATCAATGGAGATTAATCCAACACATCCCGATTATCCATGAATTTCATTATTAAATAGGACATCTTTCTAGTCTATTTTGGTGTATTGTATTTTTGGATCGATGGCTTTTTTTACTTAATTTTGTGATGTCATTTTGGAATGAGCAATGAAAGAACTCAGGGTAATAGAGCTTTTCGCCGGTGTTGGAGGATTTCGCGTTGGCCTTGAAAGAGCTGACGCAGATTTCTTCAAAGTTGTATGGGCGAACCAATGGGAACCTGCAACTAAAACACAGCATGCCGCCATGGTTTATGAGAAGAACTATGGGAAGGGAAGCGTCTCCAATGTTGACATAAACACCGTCCCCATTAACGAAATTCCTGATCATGACATGCTCGTGGGTGGTTTCCCTTGCCAGGACTACTCTGTCGCATCTACGCTTAGTCGATCGAAAGGAATCGAAGGGAAAAAAGGCGTTCTTTGGTGGTCTATCTACAACATTTTGAAGGGCAAAGGTAAGAAAAAAGCGTCTGTGCTACTACTTGAGAATGTTGACCGCCTCCTCTTGTCCCCTGCATCACAGCGAGGACGTGATTTTGCAATTATTCTCGAGTGCCTCAATGAGCTTGGTTATATCGCAGAGTGGCGCATTATCAATGCTGCGGATTACGGCATGCCTCAAAAAAGGCGTAGAACTTATATTGTAGCATTCCTAAAGAATGGCAAGATTGGGAAAGAATTCTCAACACCCGAGAAGTGGATTTTTGATAGTGGGATATTTGCTAAGGCTTTTCCTATTGCCCATCCCCTGGACGAGCAGAAGATAGATGGTATTTCTCTTTCGTATGAAAAAGAGAACCGCCTTGTTGATATCACAGCCAATTTCAATAGTAAAAAAACTGATAGTCCTTTCGAGAAAGCTGGAGTCATGGTTAACGGTGTTGCCTACTCCGTTGACTATACGCCGGTATATGATGGGCACCGAGCAACGCTTGGCGAGTGCATAGTAACAGGTGGCCAGAAGCCTGCTGACATAGAATCCTTCTACATTGCTGAAAAAGATCTCGAGAGATGGCATTACTTCAAAGGGTCCAAGAGAGAAGAACGCACAAAAGCCAACGGATTCAAATATTTCTACACGGAAGGTGCAATGACTTTCCCGGACTCATTGGACGGCCCATCTCGTACGATTATCACATCCGAGGGTGGATCTGGTCCTGATAGATGCCGCCATGTCATAAAAGATGAAACGGGACGTCTCCGGAGACTAACTCCCATCGAGCTGGAACGCCTGAACATGTTTCCTGATAATCATACAGAACTCGAAGGGGTGTCTAATGCTAAGAGAGCATTCCTTATGGGTAATGCACTCGTATGTGGAATCGTTACCAAGGTTGGGAAGGAGCTAGAAAAGAGACTCAAGAAATAGCAGAAAAACGAATGCGAGGTCAAAGGCCTCGCATTAATATTTCAAATCATCTCGAAGAATACTCTTCACATAGGAGTTATTAAGCCAGAAACACTGTGTCGTCATCCAGCGCCCATCGGGCAATTCATTCCCGTTAGCAGGATCACCTTCCTCATAGTCCTCGAATTTGTAGTAAGCCTTTTGGGCATGTGGCCTTATGTGAATAATCGGATTGTCGTCTTTTTTGGGAAGATTATTCTTGATATTGAACCTACCAGCACGCTCCCCACTTAACACTGGCCGCCTCTCAAACTCCACACCATTAATTATTGTATCCCTTATTTGTTCCCAACCCCTTCGAACTGTTACGTTCAGGTCCAAATACGGCATGTTCCACAGCTGGCATCCCTTCAGGATATAATCACCACCTTTCTTCTTGAACACCACGAATAGGAATTTAGTCGAAGCAAAATAAGCCTGCAGGGAAGATGGTTTTATCTCTTCGGTATAATATGGAAACGCCCCAGTGTCATCATCTTTCTCGTCCAAGTCTAACCACTGTTCATCAACAAGATCCAGGAATTTAAAAGGAGGGAATGACGTATTCTCTTTGATTTTACCGTTCTCTTCAATTCGTGTAGCCTTTACAACAATATTTGCCTTTTGGAATTCCTCGGCCTTGTTGGACTTTACGCCAAGTATAGCAAAAGCAATGTTTATCCATTGAGCTTTGTTCCCGGTATACTCAAGTCCCAATAGGGAACAAAGTTCTCTGTCACTTTTCCCAACATAATTGTTTACTCTAGACTGAATGTATCCATCAAAACCAAGTTTAGCGAGCAAATCCACGTCTGATATTACAGCGTCCTGCTCTTCCGGAGCTTTGATGAAGTACTCATTCAAGACTATGGTCATGTATGAGGTCTTATAGCAAAAGGCTCTTCTTTGTGCTGGAATGTTGTTTTCAATCTGTAGGACAATACTCTTGGCTGCCGTACTTCCCTTTGTGCAGGCCCCGAGATACATTGTGTCACTCTCGGATAATTCATGAGCCTTCCCCTGAGCAATCTTCTCTATTATCAAACGGTAATCCTGCATGATAATGATGCGATCCTTCTCGTTAGGGGTGAAGATGTCAACGTAGTTAATGCGATAATTGAGATTGTTGACGAGTGCTTTATTCCGCAGATAATACACGAGGAGTATTTGACAGCACTTCTCCCAAACATGAGACTTGAAGAAATCAAACTCAATCGGACGTTGGTTGAAATCTATCATCGTGAGTACCAGCCTCTCACCAGCCACGAAATAATTCAAGCCGGCATTCCTACCTCGACCAACCCTTTCCTCGTAAGGAGTAACCTTCAGTTCAAGACCCGCCAAAGAGAAATCGGCGTCGGAATTAGAATTCGCATCATAATGGAAAAAATGCTCTTCGATAAGATTCCCTAGGCCACCTTTCCGACGCGTGTTTCCATATTCAACAGCAGAATCTTGAAGAACAGACGGATTCTCTTCTGGATTATTATACCCGGAAACAATCTTCTCCTGCTTTCCTCCGCGCAAGTCGGTTTCCAGGACATCATAAAATGTCTTGCCTATCAGCCATTTTGCATAGCGAAGGATATCCCGTGCATCCGTCGGATTGTAATCCTTTGGGAAAGTCATTCTGATAAACTGGATTTGTTTTGCCAACAGCAAAGATAAGAAAACCTCGCCACCCAACAAAGGTAGCGAGGCCATTAGTTAATTATCGAGTCTATAATACTCTCATTACATCTTCATCACTGTTGACAGTTGCAATTTTATCCCTCACTTGTTCCAGCAGTTGGAATACCTGCTCGCTTGTCATATTCGAAAAGTTGCGGCTTCCGCCTATCCTATTCAGGTACTGTGCGGCCCATCTATACCTCTGACGAGCATGCTCACAAAAGAGACTTTCGTTGGCCATCATAAAATCGAGGAAACCAAACAATTCTGGCTTATTGCGGAATATGCGATATCGACCAATATATGTTACACGTAATCCGTAATCCTTGAAAATATACTTGGTATACTTGTATGGATCCTCAAGGGACGGGTTGTATGTACAGTATACGTCCCACCAGAGCCCCGCAAGCGGGTGATAAATCAAACCGCCGAAGCCCCTGAAAACATGATTAGTAATGTACGCCGCATCGTTAAATCCCGGCTTAAGCATTTCGTTGTTCTTTGCCTGAACATATGGAAACAAATCCACATGAGCCAAGTAAGTCCAGAAGCTAAAGTCCTGTGCTTGAAGAAGGGTGAGGTTCTTGTATGCTTCAAACAATTCCACAGCAGACTTGTAATCATCTTTAGCGTCCATTTTTTCAAGTAAACCAACAGGCTGTTCGATTGTTGGAATCATCAGAACCTGGTTTTTGTCGTAGGCAAACTCGGGTTTGGTATATCTCTCTATCCCAACCCCGTTTTTAGCCTCATCTTCGAGCTGCTGCGCATATCTTGCTCGAAAAGTTTTCTGTAAGGACATAAATAAACCTCCTCGTTCTTTAACTAAACTCCAGTATCGTATTCCGCATCAGCCGCCCTCATCCTTTCGTCAAGAGTACCAATAGTCTTGAACATTCTTTTATACGGATTTCCGAGAAGAGCCTGCGCCAATCCCATGACCTCCCTCGGCGTCTTCATCGTCATAGTGTCTTTATAAACAGCCAAACTAGGCTCTAAATTGATTCTATAATTCAGTGTTTTAGCCCACAGAAGATCCTTATGGATGTCTTCGTTGTAGCTGAATAAAGCGAATACGAGCGCATTGAATGCAATAGATGAGTGGAATACATCCGCCCATTTACTTGTGCGTTTGTTGTACTTTTCCTTATACTCCTCAAAAAGGACAGGGGGTAACTTCACTTCTATCTTCGGATGGTCAAGGGTGTATGTGGTATTCTCCGGGTCATTCCCTTTTATGATTGTGATAAACGATCCAGCAGAGTGCAGCTTGTCATATTGGATATCTGCATTGTAATTGAATTTTCCGAAAGAGGCGAGCACACTTCCTGCCGGCAGGTTAAAAGGAATGCCCTTATAATCTTCGTGCGCCGCACTATTCATGTACCCTGTTATATCTTTGATTACGGACACACGGCAATCGAACGACACCTTTTCCGCCACACCATGACGCGGCAACTCGATTGTAAACTCAGGAGTGTCGAACCCGAACCATTTCATATAAAAAGTCCTTGAGCACTCAACCTCGCAACCGTATTGTGCGTATCCGCCCGAGATAAGGTCCGCAATATCCTGATTATCCATCTGGATTTTTACATTCACATAGTAGTTCTCCGAGTCGGCAGTGATAGGATTGACCGTAAAAGATGGTTTCGGCATTATGTCGTCGCCAATGCCCAAAACCGGATATGGATATGATTTATTGCTTCTCTTCATAGTACATCTTTTTGATTACGGTATGCGGCATGTTATCCGCAAAAAGGATTTTAACGGTTGTCGTACCTTTATCCAATGTGAGCCCCTCAATAATATTCCCTTTTACCTTTCCTGTGTCTGTAAAGGTGATGGGAATCTTTGTTTCAGCTTCTTCTTCTAAGCCCACGTTCAATATGAGTTTTGCTTTGTCAATCGCTTTATCTGAATGTATCTTCACTATGTGATAGCACATTCCCCCCTCCTCCTTGCAGAAGACCCTTATGGGCACATTAAGCACGGCCCAGTGTGTGCCCCCCGATGGATCAATTTTAACTTTTGACGGATCGTCTCCATCCGGGATATATGGACCTTCTCCTCCTCCGCCGCCGCCATGACCCGTTGCTGCATATTCATCGCCTTCCTCGTTGGGATCAATCTTCCCCTCGTCTTGCATAACAACAGAACCGTAATTATCTTTCTTAAAGGTATCCGGGGAAATTTTAATGTCTGTAACCGTCGTGTCTATAGAGGACCCATCATCGGTCTTATTTCCGTTCGGTTGCCCCATCAGATGCTCAACCTCATCCTCGTCGTCAATAAGGGAGTCTGGCACATAAAGAAACTCGGAGAGGCCGGCAATGTCAAGGGTTTTTCCGTCCTTGTTTCCAAACATTTTCTTAATGCAATCTTCTATAAACTGATCTCTTTCATTGAGAGCCGTTTCGCCTTCAGGATAGGTTTTATTTTTGGCGTCTCTAAAGTTTGATGCTTTCCATTCGGTATGTGACGAATTTTCCAATCTCTTTAATAGTTTGTCCCCCTTGTCGTTTTCGCAAAGAAATAAACCATAGAAGCCATTATCATCATCTTTAGGAAGCCCATAAACCAACATGCTGGGTTTTCTCATGAAAATAATCTTGTCGAACTTGGTCTTGCACTTCTTCACATACAACTTCACTTCTCCTATTGTGGGGAACGTGTCAGTGAAACAAGTGTACGCTTTATCGCCACTATCTTGTTTAATATAAGCCTCGTAGTACGGCCTTGGATTCATGGCGCGCAACTGCTTTGATTCGTCTTTGGATTCCGGATAGTACGTATCCATCAATCCGGGAAGTCTCGATTGATTAATTGTAACATCAATTGAGGGTTGTGGTTTTATGTTTATAGATATCTTTCCCTTATGAATTGCGAGCCAATAACTTCTAAGGGCCTCACGTATCATTTCTTCGCACATCTCGTTGATGTTTTCCGGAAGAAACCCCATAATGTAGAAGTCGGTACCCGGCTCAACTCTCCTAAAAGCTTCCGGGATTGTACAGTTGGATATGTCGTCCAACTTACTATTATACTGGATAGGTTGACCGTCGTTGTTGTCGTAGTAACCCGCTGCGCAGAGAAGATTATCGTCTTTGATATGGGAACCGATAATCGAGGCTCCTTCAAAGAAACACATGCCATCTTCTGTCATTGTTGAAACAAGCAGAGTTCGTACGGGTGAAAGAAGATAATATGCCGCCTTACCGTATCCATGAGATCCGGCAGCTCCAGAGGTGTCTCCCTTAACGCTAATTTGCGAAGAACGAACAAAAGCCTGGAACGAATTGCTTAGGTCATTACGCACATACCCCATACCCGTAGTCATCCTGTCCGAGATTTTAAGATAAGGGATTTCATCGCTATAGCTGTCATCGAAGTTCTCCAACATGCCATTATAGAACATGCGATAGTCTTCATTCGTAGGATACGAATTAAAGCAGCTCTCGATATGGTCCCTTAGTTCATAGAAACCAGGGAAATCCGAAGCCTTGAGGGAACCAAAAGAGAATACGACCTCGACGGTTGGCACCGAGACGGTACCATCCGGATTCGTTACTTTTATATGGGCATCCATCGAGTTCTGGACGGCTTCGCGTAAAAGAGAAGCGTATGGTCTCTGCCGGAAGTTTTGGCCGGTAGCATCGAAAGGTCCTTCGGATCTTCCGCTCTCAATGCCGAAATGCCACGTACAATTGTTTTCTGCTGCGCTCATAGTAGTTGATAGTTGTCCTAGAACTTAAAACCGGTCCTGTTCCCCTTGTTGAGTTCCTTGATATAAGCTTGTTTTGCGTCCCTCACCGCCGAAGTTATTTCCGAGAACATTCTGTCCACATCTTTCTCGGTATACTCATAGTTGTTTTTGTTGGAGCAATTCTGCAAGAGCTGTAATGTGTCAAGGATTCTCTGCACCCTATTGGACGCTACATTCTCAAATCTTTCGCGTTTTGTAGTGTTTGCCATGTGATATTATTTGTTTAGTGTTTAATTTCTGTGGCAAATGTATGTATTATATTCCAATATTTCAATACTTTTCCACTATATTTTTTTTATGTAGTGAATATTTTTAATCCATATAGTGTTTTAAACACTATATAATTCGCAGAAAAAAAACGACATGAAGGCCCCTAAAAGGAGGTCCACGCATATTTTCAGGCATTTATCGCCCTCCAAACGAAGAGGATAACCATGAAACAAAGGAAGTAACTATGTGAACCTCGCCCTCGTCCAATAATATACCACTACTCCAACCACAACCAACAGGAGTTCGAATACAACCAGTACCACAGCCAGGGCCTTGGAAGAAAGCCAGACGCCTTGCCCAGCCGCAATGCTCTTCAGGTCTTGCTTGTATTGGGAAAAGAGTTCTTTCTGCTCCAGCTTGTATTCCTCTAGGCCCACTTGATCTTCCAGGACGCTTCCTGGTCATCTATCTCGTCCATCATGGCCCCGTCGACATATTCGCGGAATAGGAGCATGGCGGTATGCAGGACATGCTCCCGGTTGGTGCTGGAATTGTTTTCGGAAACGCTGCCTCTTTCTGGAAGATATAGAAGATCGCCTTTTCCGCGATTATTATCAGCAAACAACATCAACATTTTGAGAATATTGAGAAAAACGGCCAAAAAGATTTTGAAGATTTTGCGGAGCCCCTGTCTGTCAGAATGTTACAAGGCGGGAAAAGAACTCCCCCAGACGGGGTCCAAGGGAGAGGCCGCTGCTGTCTGTCTGACTCGACAGCTGTATTTTCTCCGACATTTTCTATGACATTTCTCCGACATTATCTATGACATTTTGAGAAGATGTCGGTCTATTATTCTCAGCAATACACAACGAATCACATTTTCGGCATTAAATGAGGGGGCAATAACCACATTTTCGGAAAGGTTTTGGCAAAAGGATCACATTCCCAACATAACATTTCCACTGATATTAGAACCCAAAATGCGATTCGCGGTTTTCTTAACAGTTTTCTTCACAGTATTTGGGCCTTTGTAAAGAACCGTTGTGAAGAAACCTTCAGCCCGGTATTTCGGAGCAGGAAATCCCACATCGGCCACTTAATCGACCATTCGTGGGATGCTAAGACTTGATAGTTTTGTTGATTATACTGAACAATTCTAAATACTATTAAGATCTGTTCAGTATGTATTATTCAAATCAACCCACGAGGTCCGAGGGAATAATCAATGAGATCATTATCACTCCTCTTGCTACATTTTCATCGTCTGTGAAAACGTAGCAAATCGGCAAAGTCGTTCTAAAAAATGCGCTGGAATGTCCAAAAGTCGTTGGAAAAATTACGACAAGACACAGAAAAGTCGTTGGAAAAATTACGGCGAAATATCAAATAGTCGTTAGAAAAATGTATATTTGTTGCCAGATAACGTTTCATAACATGCTGAAAAGAAAGATCGAAAACACCCTAACCGCGTGGAAAAATAAACCAGGGCACAAACCATTAGTGATAATGGGAATCCGCCAGTGCGGAAAGACATTCATCACGCAGCATTTCGCTGCGGAGAACTACAAGAGTGTTGTCTATATGAACTTCATCAAAGAACCGGAACGCATTAACGCGTTTGTCGGCTCGAAGGACGTGGACAAGATTCTGCTCAATCTTTCCGCCCAGATTCAAGGTGTCAAGTTTATCCCGGGAGAAACCTGTCTCATCTTCGATGAAATTCAGGTGTGTCCGGAAGCCAGAACGTCGCTCAAGTTCTTCAAGGAGGATGGGCGTTTTGACGTGATTGCCACCGGTTCACTACTGGGAGTCCAAGGCTACGGTGACGAGCTAAGGAAAAAACGCCGTAAGTTGATCCGCAAAGAAGATTTAGGAGTTAACTCTGTCCCTGTCGGTAGCGAAGAGATTATCGAGATGTATCCGCTGGATTTCGAGGAGTTTCTTTGGGCAAACGGGGTGAACCCGGAAGTCATTGAGGCTCTCGGGAAATTCTATAA
>JAEEGG010020279.1_pt1 | contig 13310 bp, 11 predicted proteins | sample 9134161 | NCBI WGS metagenome assembly JAEEGG01 (sample SAMN16246543, study PRJNA631951) | gut metagenome | biome: gut microbiome; feature: rumen; material: CR-attached | host: Bos | place: Iran: Karaj | collected 2018-10 | reverse complement strand
GCAAATGTGCATATTTAAAGGTATCATTCGGTACCGCTTGAAAAATACAATTATAAAAGCCCTTTTGGCATCCCTTGTTCAAAAATTTTGCAAAAAAAATGCCCCCTATAATAAAGGGGGAAGCATGGGACTTTCACTTCGTTCAAGTCCCAACTGCTCGGCTCGATCATGACAGCCCGTAAACGGTCTGTCACGACACTCGCCTTGGGCAGTTGTCCCCTCGCTTCAGCCCCGCCGGGTCTTACATCACCCCTTCGAGCGGGCTTCAGGCGCCAGCCCGCAACGCCCGGCTTCAAGCTCCCGCTCCAAAGCATCAAACAAATCTTGCTGACGAATCACTTTTTCCTTTGCAATATCCGCTTCACTCTGAGCCAAAAGCGTTAAAAGCAATAAAGCATTTTGCATACAACCTCATCAAACAATATCAATTACAAAAATAGTCTCCTGCAAAATCAAAAACAAGAGACCTTCCATCTTGCTAACCATAGGTTGCAAAATCACGATTTTTGCAAACGATTGATTGCATAATTTGCATAAAAAGCCCTTGCTACAATTTGATTGTGTATATTACGGCTCTCGAAAATAATTGAAGGAGCAAATAAATGAACATAAAATCTTTTGACGATCTTGACATCACCGACCCGATTATGTTCGGGCTCGTTTTTAGCAACAAGCATATAGCAAAGCCTTTCATCGAGCACCTGCTAGGAATCAAAATTGACCACCTGGAAACTCCAATTCCTGAAGCGGTTTTAAGCTACGATGCAGAACACAAAGGCGTCCGCTACGATGTTTACGCCCGAGAAACCAACGAACAAGGAGAAACAATTCGATCCTTTGACTTGGAGATGCAGATGGTCGACACCAAAGAACTCCCTCAACGCGCGAGATACTATCAGAGCGTAGGCGACGGAGTGGCTTTATCTAAAGGAGGGTATTACACAGACTTAAAAGAACAATACATTATTTTCCTATGCCCTATGGACATCTTCAAGCGCGGACTCCCCGTTTATCATTTCGAGAATAGAGCTCGCGAGGATTCTAGCATCACTTTAAACGATCACACCTTCAAAAATTTTTATAATTTTAACAAATACGAGGATTTCACAAACCCAGTTGTCAAAGCATACATGAAATACTTTGCAACTAGAAACGCAGATTCTCGCGAAACCGAAACAATCAACGACCAGGTGTCCTTTTACAAAGCCGACACTCTCATAAGGAACAAGTATATGACTTACGAATTTGACCTTCATGAAAGCAAGGAAGAAGGAAGAGCGGAAGGACGAGTTGAAGGCAAGGCTGAAGGAATTGCCGAAGCAAACGCTAAAGCTTTAGCGGAAAAAAAGGCCATGGCCAAGGGACTTCGTGAAGACGGTGTTCCCGTAGAAATCATATCTAAGCGAACTGGTTTTACCGTCGAAGAAATTCAGGCCTTGTAATCAAACATCAATCTTTAATTTCTGTAAATTTTTCCTTGGAGAAATACCCCGAATTTTTCCCAAGAAGCTCTTCGTAATAAAAGACGCTGTCTTTTAAAGATTCAACATACACTGAATGAATTTTATCCCGTTTGTTCCAATCGAATTTATAATGGGTTTTGTGTTCTCGCTTCTCGTATTTTCCATTTTTCATGTAAAACGTAGGAAGTTCATGAGCATCATACTTCAAAGAATCATAGCTACCAAAATGGACAGCGACCTTCCAATCTATAGTTTCAAACATATCTATATCAACTTTACGTTTACAAATAAACGTTAAAGAATCATTTGATTCGTTTTTTAAATAGACCGCAATGGTAAATTGTTTTTCCTGTAAGTGTTCCGATTGTTTACCACTACCAGGTTTATAAAAGTAAAAACGGGCGTATTCATCAAAATAACCAACACTATTTTGAGGGCGAGAATAGTAATAAGGCTTATTAATTTCATCATTTAACTTAAACACAAGCGAATACAATTCAAAGTTTGATGCATTCCCCTCCGAATACACATGGAAGGAGAATCTATCTCCACAACACGGAGTATTCGAAGCACACGAAACAAGCAAAACAGCGATTAACGTAATCAATAAAAATCTAAACATCTATTCAATCCTAGTCCAACCATTATATGCCGAATCTATATTCGCAGCATCAATTGTGGTGTAATAGAAAACCGAATCCTTCAACGCATCCACATACATCGATTGACTCTTTTTATAGTCAAAATGGACAAATTTTCTTGGTGGAATTTTTCCTTCAACTCGACCAAGAGAGACTTCCGTATCAAAGGCAATTCTTTTAAACTTGTCAAAAGGCATTTTCATCTCTTTTAGAAGAACAAGCGAATCTGTTTTTTTGTTCTTTAAGTATACAGAAACAACAAGGTCATCCATGGGAAATGCATACGGGCACCCGCATTCCACTTCGGGGCATGAAACATTGCAGAAATACTTTTGATACGTTTGATAAAAAGGGTAATCCTCAAGAGTCGCATCCCCCCAAAAAACATCCATATCCTTGCCATTGCCATAATAAGATACAGAATAATCCTTCACAACCGTCGTATCGCCGAGAATCCCTGCAGATATAGATAATTGGTTGGATTCCCTGTAGGAATTACAACATGAAGCAAATAAAGAAGCCAATATTACAAGCAACAAATTCTTAATCATACAAACCTTTTCAATTCATACAAATAAACATACATTTTTTCAGAAATAGGCGCCTTCACAAGCAATCCATATCGCGCAAAATCACATTTTCGCCCCCAAAATCCTCAATTTTTTAATATTTTCCAGTCACATTCTGTCTAGATAATGATATATTATTAAAGACAGTTTACACATAGGCGTAACAAGAAGGGGAAAAGCGAAATGAAAAATAGGATTTTCGCGTTTAACGACGCTGTCGCTTTTGAAAGGGAGCTAGCCCAGTTTAGCAACTGGTGCAAAGAAAACGGTTCACCAACCGTATTTTTCCAGATTCATTCCGAAGAACAAGATCCAGAAAAACTAAAATCAGTCTGGAGTATCCTGGAACGCTTTTTCCCCAATGCGCCATGGTTTGGAGGCTCCTCTAGCGGAAACATCGTAGATTGCGAAAAAGCCAGTGAAATTTCAGTATCCGCCATCATAATCGAAAAACCGACTACAAAATTCCAAATTTATCAGTACGACTTTTCCAAAAGATCTATCAGCGACATCGCCCAGGAAATTTCAGAAGAGACATTGCGAACCCCCTGGGTAAAAGCCATCGAAATCTACCACTGTATACCGCCGTTTTCGACGACGCTTCTATGCGAAGGTCTTGACGACTTGGCTCCGGACATCCAGATTTTTGGAGGCATTGTCTGCTCCCCCGACATTACAAGCCCCAATTCCTGTATATTTTCCTCAGTAGGTGGATATAGCAAGACGGGCCTTTTAGTCGTGTTCTACGGCGGTAAGGATTTTCATGTTGAATCACGCAAGATCAGCGGTTGGAAGCCTATCGGACGCAACTTCCACGTCACCCGTTCCCAAGGAAACGTCCTCTACGAGTTGAGCGGCATCCCCGCTTACGAAGTGTACAACAAGTACCTGAACATCCAAAACGACAAGAACTTCTTCTACAATGCGCTTGAATTCCCGATGCTCTACGAACATAACGGAATTTCCATCGTACGTTCCGCAGGAGCAAGCAATCCGGACGGGTCGCTCACCATGTCTTCGGATATTGACGAAGGCTCGATTGTCCGCCTGTCGTATGGCGAGCCGCAGTTGATCCTTGAAAAAATCAAGGCAGAAAGCGAAAACGCAGAACATTTCGCCCCTGAAGTCCTACACATATTTTCCTGCGCCGCAAGAAAGGCTTTCTGGTCGCAACACGATCCAACTTTTGAACTTGCGTCGTTTAAGGGAATCGCCTCTAACACGGGATTTTTCTCCCATGGAGAATTTTTGCGCGAAAAAGGGCATTTGAACCAGCATAACATCACGCTCGTCATAGCATCGATGCGCGAAGGCCCGATCACAAAACGAGAACACGCCAAAAGCGAAATCATTCCCACAAAAATAACCACACGTTTGCCACTTGCCGCCCGTATGGCCACGTTCATTCGAGAGACTTCGTTTGAACTGGAACAGATAAACAGCAGATTACGCATAATGAACGAGCACCTGCAAGATGTCGCTACGACAGACAGCTTGACAGGTCTTGAAAACAGGCTCGCATTCGATTCGCTTTTATCAACGATTAGCCAGGAAACCACCCAAAAGAACTTATGGACCATGTTCTTGATGGACGTGAACGGCCTCAAATACGCAAACGACACTTTTGGCCACCAAGCAGGCGACGAACTGATCAAAGCTGCGGCCAACGCCATCAAAAAAGCATACGGCGCGAGCGGAAACTGTTTTAGAATCGGAGGCGATGAATTTGCAGTAATCACACATGCTCCGCTGGACTTGCATTTTCACCTGTATTCCGCTTTACAGAACAATATCAAGGAATACAACAAAAAAACGCTGTACCATTTGTCGATAGCGGTGGGCAAAAGTCGCCTGCATAACGATTCTGGAACGCGCAAGTCCATTAGTGACTGGAAAATGGAAGCTGACTTGAACATGTACCGCGACAAAGTGCGTTATCACAAGCCGGTAAAAAACACCGACAATCAGAGCCTCAGGGATCTAGTTTCTTGCCTGATTTCAATCGTGGAAGCAAAGGATCCCTTTACAGCCAACCACTCCGAACGGGTGAAAGCATTTTCGGAACTGATTGCCCGTTCCTTAGGGCTTTCGGAAAGTTCCATATCGTTGATTACGCATGCGGCGCAATTGCACGATATTGGCAAAATGGGAATCAGCGACTACATCCTTGAAAAGCCTGAAAAGCTCACCGACGAAGAGTTCGAAATCATCAAGCAGCATCCGGTCATTGGCGCAAAGATTCTAATGCAATCAAACTATACACAAGAACTGGTGCAGATTGTGCTGCATCACCATGAACGTTACGACGGTCGCGGCTACCCAGAAGGTCTCAAGGGCGAAAGCATCCCGATAGGCGCCCGCATAGTAGCCATTGCAGACTCGATAGACGCCATGACGAGCAAGCGAATTTACCGTGACGCCATGTCGCTCGATTACTGCCGCAATGAAATCGAAAAGAATCTGGGCATAATGTACGACCCCGCCATCGGCAAAGTCACACTCGAACACTGGAACGAAATCGTCGATACACTGATGAACATGCGTACCGGCCGCCCCAAAGTGATCTAAATAGCAAAAGGCTCTCGGTCAATCCCGAGAGCCTTTTTTCAAATTATCGCTTATCGTTTATCGCGATCAATCCAAGCGCGTTCCGTCTTGCCAGTGTAAATCTGACGCGGACGATTAATCTTGCTCTGCGGATCGTCGTGCATTTCCTTCCAGTGAGCAATCCAACCCGGCAAACGGCCAATCGCGAACATCACCGTAAGCATGTTCGTCGGGATGCCCATTGCACGGTAGAGAATGCCGGAGTAGAAGTCCACATTCGGGTACAGCTTACGTTCAACGAAGTAATCGTCCTTGAGGGCGGCTTCTTCGAGCTTGATAGCCACATCCAAAAGTGGGTCGTGAACGTGTTCGCGTTCAAAGACCTGGTACATGAGCTTCTTAAGCACCTTAGCACGCGGGTCGTAGCTCTTGTAAACGCGGTGACCAAAACCAGAAAGACGGAACGGATCGTTCTTGTCCTTGGCCTTTGCCATCACCTGTTCAATCGTCATGCCGCTCTGCTGGATGCGGAGAAGCGTTTCGAGCACGGCCTGGTTTGCACCACCGTGGAGCGGGCCCCACAAGGCGCAAATGCCGGCGCAGATGCTTGCGTAAAGGTTAGCCTGAGAGCTGCCCACCATGCGAACGGTCGAAGTGGAGCAGTTCTGTTCGTGGTCCGCATGGACAATCAAAAGCGTGTTGAGCGCCTTTTCCATAATCGGATCCGGGTGGTACGGGCGAGCCTTACTGCTGAACATCATGTTGAGGAAGTTGCTGCAGTAGCTGCGTTCCGCTTCCGGGTACACGAACGGTTCACCGATGCTAGCCTTGTAGGCAAATGCGGCAATCGTGCGAATCTTGGAAATGAGACCTGCGGTCGTGAGTTCGAATGCACTTGCGATGTTTTCGTCGTCGTAAAAACGCGGCGTGAAAAGACCAACAGCATTCACCACGGACGAGAGAATACCCATCGGGTGGGCTCCCGGCGGCATTTCACGGAAGAAGTGCAGCAAGTTCTCGTGCAACAAGGCGTTTTCGGTCAAGAGCGTGCGGAAATGGCTCAGCTGTTCCTGATTCGGGAGTTCACCGTAAATCAGGAGCCATGCGGTTTCCGGGAAGGTCGCTTTTTCAGCGAGATCCTCGATGGAATAACCGCGATAGCGCAAAATTCCCTTTTCGCCATTGACGTATGTGATGGCACTCTTGGTACTACCGGTATTGAGGTAACCGTAGTCCAGCGTGACCAATCCAGTATCCTTGCGGAGTTTGCTTACATCAAGACCATGTTCGTTTTCAGTACCAGTTACAACGGGAAGCTCATACTTCTTTCCGTCGTAATTCAGTATTGCTGTATCGGACATAAATCCTCCGTTTTGCGCGGCTTCGCCGCTGTTAGGCTTTCATCGCTACAACGCAATTATAGATATTTTCAAAGAGCTTGCCGAGCTTTTCGGTCGGAACGGCGCTGAATGCAACGCGGATAAGGCCGGAGAGCATGATCGTGCCCGTGCTGTAATCCTTGATGAGCTTCTGGCGGAGTTCTTCGGCGTCAACACCCTTCGGCTTGATGCACATAAAGTAACCGCTGTTGCACGGCATCGGGTCAAAGGCTTCCTTGTATTCCGGATGTGCGGCCAAGACTTCCTTGATGATGTCGTAACGCTTCTTGAGCGTTGCATACTTTTCGGCCTTCTGCTGAGCGTATTCGGCGCTCTGATAAGCTGCGAGCAAAATCTTCTGGCTGATGGACGGAGCATTAGAAATGTTGCCACGGACCGTACCAGCAGCCTTGTCTTCGAGAGCCTTGAGCTGAGCTTCAGTTGCGCCCTTGAAACCGAAGGACATAAAGCCAACGCGGAAGCCCCAAACGTAGTCTTCCTTGGTCGGGCCATCGAGCTTCACGGCGAGGAGGTTTTCGTGAGCGTCCACGAGCTTCACGAAGAGGGATTCCTTCGTCACGCCTTCTTCGTAAACGAGTCCAAAGTAAGCGTCGTCGAGGAGAGCGACAACCTTGTTACCGGCTGCGGCGCATTCCGTGAGGATCTTTGCAATTTCAACAGCTTCCTTTTCGGTAGCGGTGTAACCCGTCGGGTTGTTCGGGAAGTTGAGGAGCACGACCTTCTTGTCGGACTTGCTTGCAGCAAGAGCAGCCTTCAAAGCTTCCGTGTCAAAGCCACCGTTCTTGAAGGTGTTAAAAGTCTTGATCTTTGCGCCACGGGCGTTTTCGAACACGAGTTCGTAGTTGTCCCAGTAGAGGTCCGGGATGATGACTTCGTCGTCCTTGTCGAGGAACATGTAACCGGCGCAGCTGATGGCATGCGTCAAAGCAGCCGTCACGACCGGGTTGCTGAAGTTCTTGGAAGCAAGCGTCGGGTTCTTCTTCACGACCTGGGCCTTCCATTCCTTGCGGAGGTCCGGATTACCGAAGCTCGGAGCATAGAGGAAGGACTGCTTCGGGAGATTGAGGGACTTGAGAACGCAGTCCAAAACGAGCGGAGAGCCGTCGTCTTCGAGAGCTGTACCGATAGTCGCATTGATGTCGGAGCCCTTGGCTTCGGCACCCTGGCCAAGAATACCCTTGCGCGGGAAGAAAATGGCCTTGCCCTGTTCAGAGAGCATGTCAAGAACGCAGCAACCGTTAGCGGAGAGTTCTGCATTCAAAGCTTGAGCGAGAGGATTGTAGTTCATTCTCAATGTCCTGTTTTGAAATTTCCGCGGGGCAATTTAGAAAAATTGCAAGCCCCCCGCAAGATTAAAAGGACATCAAAAAAGAATTAATAATGGCTCTTCGCCAATAATTCTTTTTGAAAAATAAAAATGCACGTCACGCGGGCGGGGCCCCAGCTCGGAGTTGCGAAGGCCGCACGGGCCCCTCCCTGCACCCTCCCCATCCTTGGCCGACGCTTTTGCACTCACAACGATAAATCGTTATACATTTTTTGAAACAACTACACGCTGTGAAAAAAGATGTAAGATTTTAATCTTCGAACTTCGTTTTCATGATTTGTTCGACGGTTTCGCGGTTTTTCACGAACGCATCGACCACTTCCGGGTCAAAGTGCGTACCGCTTTCTTCGGTAATGATGCGGATAGCCTCGTCCACCGAGAAAGCCTTCTTGTACGGACGTTCCGAAACAAGCGCGTCATACACATCCGCAACCGCCATAATGCGTGCCGAAAGCGGAATATCCTTGCCCTTCAAGCGTTCCGGATAGCCTCGCGAGCCATCCCACCATTCGTGGTGGCTGTAGGCAATTTCCTTCGCCATCTTGAGGTAAGCCGTTTCGCCCAAGTTCTTCGATGCACGCACGAGCATATCGCGGCCATAGACCGTATGCTTCTTCATTTCAGCAAATTCCTCGTCCGTCAGCTTGCCCGGCTTATTCAAAATCACGTCAGAAATGTTAATCTTGCCGATATCGTGGAGCGGAGCCGCCACCGCAATCGTCGAAACAAAAGCATCGTCAATTTCGGGTTCCTTGCCGCGATCCTTCAATTCGCGAGCAATGAGTTCGGCATAGGCGGCCGTACGGCGCACGTGACCACCCGTATTCTCGTCGCGATTTTCCACCATGTCGCCAAGCACCGTAATGATGTTCGTCTGGAGCGCAGCAATCGAAGTCGCCTGGTATTCGGACTTGTTGATGTACAAATCAATTTCTTCGACCGCCTTAATAATCGCCGAATGCAGATTTTCGATTTCATTGCCCGTCACCACTTCAAGGCCCTTGATCTGCTCAATTGACGTCCGGCGCCCCACGCTACTATCGTAGGCAAAATGGTCCATTTCAAGCGTCATTTCGTGAATCGGGTAAACCACCCTGCGGTTTGCAATCAAGATAGCCGTAAACACGATTGCGAGCAAAAGTCCAAACAGCGTCGAGAAAATCTTCGTGCAGAACAGCACCACGCTAATGCGAATCGCGGCAAGGCTGAACTTGGTACAGACCGGATTCGGGGCCTCGGTACAGACAATCGAAACATCCCACCTACCCGTTTCGTGCATGCCCGGCGTAATAGTCAAAATACGCGGATGCTTGCCTTTGAGATCATGAATGTACTCGTGAAGCGTCGCCGAATCCGCATTCTGGATAGCATCCGATACAAGCCTGTTCACCGATTCCGCCAAAAGCGTTGTCTCATGGATTTCCGCTTCGGAATACGTCTTGTAAGCGACCGCCGTAGCCACCACCGCAAGCGCAAAGCTCGACACGAACAAGAGCGCCGTCACCTGGGCCTTAAGCGTATGGATTTCGTTCTTAGAACGGTAACGGTCTTCGTGCGAACGGCCCGAAACGGAATCAAACGCCTTGACAAACCAGCGAGGCGTCAAGCGAATCAGCACATAAGCCACAATAATCGAAATGGACTTATCCGGAATTTCCGTGCAGAAGTCCGCCAAAATCTGCGACAAGAGAACCGGAAGTCCGCCCTCATGCAATGCAGTCGCAATCGGCGTCACCACATTTTCGGCAATCTTAAAGTCAAACAGGAAGTACGAAAGCACCGAGCACGGGATGCTCAAAATCATCAGCATTCCAAGCAGCAACGGCAAACGGGTTATCCTATTGAACGCCCCTCGCTTTGCCGCAATCCCCGCGCACACGGCAATCATCACGTTAATCGTGCCGTAATAGAAAGTCGAAGAATCGACAAAACCGCCAATGAAGTTCGTCAAGAACCCGACAATCGCCCCTGGGCTAAACCCACCAATCACAGCCACGACAATCGTACCGACACTATCCAAGTACAGCGGCAATTGGAAATAGATGGCCAAATCGGCAAGCAATCGGTTGATAACTATACCGATAACAATCAGGATTGTAATCTGAACGAGCTTATGGGCAGAAACAAAAGTTTTCACATTCTGTATATAGAATATTTTTTGAACATTTGCAAAAAAAAAGCGTGATTTACTTAACAATTCTAGTTGGATTTTAGTGTAAAAAAATTTCAGCGACCCCGAAGAGCCGCTGAAACATTTTCCTCCTCTAACGTATTCCTAACAATCCGACTATGGTTTAGCTACAACCACCCGAGGGAGATACTTATCCCAAATATTATCTGTAGTAATTTGATAGGTCCCTTCAGGCAAACCAAACATAACTATATACCCATTTTTGTAATCTTCTTCGTAAGCCTTATAGCAAGGGAAATATCCACTCGCACAAATACCCTTTTCTTCAAGATTTTTCTTCATCTTCTCATTCCATTCTTCAATATAAGGCTTATCGCTTTCCGGAGTATTTTCATCGACAGTCGCAAAAAGGGAGTCCAAATACACTTTTGCGGAGTACACAGGTTCTACAACTATTTTTCCCAAATCCGCAACAGCTATATCATCAACAGATTCAACAGTGGCGTCCGCAAAATTCAAACTGACCAACGCACCGAAGTTGGAATCCGCAGAAAGCGCACGCAACTGAATTTCGTGATATCTGGGGGCATAAGCATATTTGGGGTTCTTCGATTCATTTTGATAATAGGTCTGGAAGTTTACACTATCTATATAAAAGTATCCATCCTTATTCGTAACATGCTGGCAACTTTTATCATCAAAGGAACAATCTTTTTCATAAACAATCGCCCCCACAACAGGAGCTCCAGCATCATCGACCACTTGCGCTCTTGTTTTTATAAATAAATGAATATCATTATAGCTTTTGCAAGTAAAACGGGTCATAACAATAGTCGTTTCTGTAACAGCACTATCAATCTCAATCACGTCATCCGATTCTACATCAACAGCACTCTTGGCAAGCACATGGCAACCGTCACCGCCTTCGTCAATAATCTTGCGGATATAAGTCGTATCCAGTTCGGCAATAGGCATTCCCGACCGAATCACGGGCTTTCCCGTCTGCGTTTCACTGTACGATGACGCCACATTGGTATCACCGCAAGCGGCAAGCAGTCCAAGACCAAGCATTGCAAGCGCAGCGCCCAACTTTGTAATTTTATCAGTAATCATAATTATTCCTCCTCGTTTTATTTTTTTAAATTCGTGAACAAGTGAATATTCAACTGGTGCACTCCAGTCGCCTCTTTCTTGTCCTGCGTAATGATTTTACGCACCTTGGCTTTCAAGTTCTGAATTTCCAAGGCAATTTCTTTATACGCATCGTCCGAAACGCTGAACGTAAACGTTCCCATGTCCGACGGATTATCGTCATCGGCAAGCAGCGCCTGCTTCGAAAGTTCAAAGCACTGCAATTGGTATTGACGAACCAAGTCGTTATTGTTGTAAGCCCCACTGCTCACCGAATCGCGCGAGCTTTTCCAGAAACCGTCTTCGTTCTTGCGCACAAAGCCAATGCGTTCCAACAGTTCGAGCGAACGTTTCAAAGTCCCCACGGAGACCTTCGGGAAAATGCGCTTCTGGATCGGTTCAAGATCATCCGAAACATCCATCACATCTAGCGCCGTAAACAACACACTATTATACCAGTGGTTGTAATACTCGTAGGCATCTTCGTTCAAGATGTGGTGCGGATCCGGATGCTGCTTGATGAGTTCATCAAAAAACGCATTGCGTTCCGTCGTCGTTTTTGCTTGGTCAAAGTTCACCATCGTTTCAAAGTACTTGGCTTCTTTTTTGTTGAGTCCAAGAACTTCCACGAACTTGGGAATCATGCGCCCGGTGAGCTTTTTTCCTTTTACGATATCGTTGTAGTAACTGCGAGTTTTGGGGAGACCAAGCAAGGCGCAGGCCCCAGCCCTGGTAAATTCAGGGTCAGTCTGCACACGAGCCGCTTGGTATTCATCCAAGTACTTGCGGAAATGAGTAAACTGGAATATGTCAATAAACTTGTCCATACTCCAAATGTACTCAATTTTTGACTCAAAGTCAATAGGTTAACGTAAATTTTTGAGATTTTTTTTGAGTACTTGTTTTTATCGGCCTTTAAACTGGTCACCAAACTTCAGTTCGGTTTCTTTGGCGCCGTTGAGGTTCACGAGGCGTTCCGGCTCAAAGACCATTTCACGGGCAATCCCGTCCTTGAGTTTTTCAACGCATTCGAGCATTTCTGCTGCCGATTGGCACGTCAAAAGCGCCTGCCGCACCGACATCGCAACATTATCACCATCTTGGATCCTATCGCCTTCGGCTCCAGGATGACAATATTTCTCGTCTAACACAAACCCCTTGCACAGTCTCGCGGCGAGCTGTTTCATGCGCCCCATCGCATTCATTTCCGTCGCCCCATCCTCAATCTTAAACTTGTAATAGAGCGGGAACACATCCAGCGCTTCTTGCGCGGTAATCACATGCTTTTCGCGACCTTCCCAAGCATCGGCAATCTGCCCGAAAATCCACGGGTTATGCATCGCCCCGCGCCCAATGCTCACGCCCGAAACGCCATAAGTATTGATGCGTTCGCGTGCGCATTCGACGCTATTCACATCGCCATTGCCAATCACGGGAATCTTCGCCGCAGCGGCGACTTTGCCAATCCAGTCCCAGTTCGCGAGGCCGTTATAGCCCTGCAAACGCGTGCGGCCATGAACCGTGAGCATTTCAACGCCCTCGCCCTCAGCAATCTTGAGCGTTTCCATCACGTTAATGCTATCGTCATCCCAGCCAATACGGCACTTAAGCGTGAGCGGAATCTCCGGAGTCTTTGCGTCCAAAACCGCCTTCACGTCGTGCAAAATATCTTGCAAGCGGGGCAAGTCCCGCAAAAGTCCAGAACCGCTCCCCTTGCCCGCCACCTTCGGCGCCGGACACCCCGCATTCACTTCGATGAATTCCGGGTGGTAACGTTCGGCAATCTTGCCAGCTGCCGCCGCCATGCGGTCCGGGAAGCGCCCAAAAATCTGCACACCAAACGGGCGTTCTTCCGGAAAAAACTTCAGTTGCTTGTGACCATCCGGGTTGAATACGGCATCACCATCCGTCGGAACAAACTCCGACACCAAAAGGCCCATGCGGTCGCCCGAAAGCACCCGACAAAGCCTCCTGAACGGAGCATCAGTCACTCCATCCATCGGACTCAAGATAGTATTGGGGAAAATCTCCTTGTTTCGGAGATTAAAACGGACCTTTTTAGGCAAATTATCAATCTTCAACATTTAAGTCACAACTATTC
>JAEEGG010020277.1_pt1 | contig 13311 bp, 13 predicted proteins | sample 9134161 | NCBI WGS metagenome assembly JAEEGG01 (sample SAMN16246543, study PRJNA631951) | gut metagenome | biome: gut microbiome; feature: rumen; material: CR-attached | host: Bos | place: Iran: Karaj | collected 2018-10 | reverse complement strand
ACAACCAAGTCCCCGGCCGTTGGCCCGAAGCCTCCACCATGCTCCTTACACGTGGCTATTTGAAAGCATATTCCCCCGAAGTCCTTCGTCTCATCCGCAACGAAATCTTTGCACGTCACGGTCGCACCTTCACCGACCCGAAGCTCACCGCTTTCTTCCACAGCGATGGTCTATGGTACGGCACCGCCCTGACCAATCCCACCCTGGACCAGCTGTCGGAGATAGAAGAACTCAATCTCCAGCTTATCGGTGCTGTGGAAAAAGAGCGTAAACAGGCATCTACAAATCGTTAATTTTTCATTACAATGAAACATACAATCATCTTGGCTTCGATCCTCCTGTTGTTTGTGTCTTGCCGCCACGACAGTCAACAGCAGAACCAGCAAACCGACAATACTCTTCAGCTGGTCAAATCTTTTCGGCTCTCCCACATCTCCACGCTGCAGCTCTACCGCAGTGCCGACACCGATAACTACATCACCCTCCAACTCGTCGATGACGATGGCAAGATAAGTGAAATCATGGGTATGGGCAATGCCGACTTCGACTCCGACAGCATCGTGCTCCATCCTCTTCTTTTGGCCGACAGCCTTCCGGCCTATGCTCTCTACACCTTCGACCGCACCTCCACCTACGGCTCCACCACCTGCTACCTCGTCCATCCCTATATGAAAGACTTCCCCGACCAATTCTGGACGCTCTTCCGCATCCCCTTCGACATCCTCAATATTGCTGATGTCAATGGCGACGGCTTTTCCGAAATCATCCGCTATTCCGACCCCCGTCACTCCGACAGCACCGTCTTCGCCTTCCGCGACGGGGTCCTTACCGCCATCCCGCTTTCCAAATAAAACAAGCCCGTCCAGGTGAAACAACTGCTGCTCGCAACGCTATTATTGCTCTCGACCCTCACCCTTGTTGCACAGGACTATGCACGAGTCTCCAAGGCCGAGTTCGAGCGGCATCGCCATCGCTACAACCAACTCTTCGACACCAACGCCTTCTCCCCCGAGGAACGTCTTCAAGTCATCGACACATACTACAACACCATCCTTTCCGACCAGGAGAAGGACCTCTTCGCCCAAGGTGCGTTGACCATACAGGTGGGACGTTTCTTTCCCTCGGCCATCAAAGGAGTCTACATCCAGCACCCCATCGAGGGGCACAGCCGCATGTACCTCAACGACATGCTTTATATGTATATCCCCTGCGACACCTACGCCCTCTCACGCGACGGCCTCTTGGCCACAGGCACCTTCAATCTCGACTCCCTCCAGGGGCATCTCACCATTGTCTCTCTGCAAGGGTGGGAGATAGCCTCACTCAGTCCGTTCAACCTCTCCTTCACGCCTTACGACTTCAACTGGGTCAACGACGAATGGCTCTATTTCCGTGGAGGATACGACTATTACAAAACCCGTGTTACCCCTCCCGCCCATCGCGAGAACTGTCTGATGGATGACATCGAAATCTCCCATCAGGAATACCTTGTTGCCCAGGCGCACGCCAAACGCTATAACCTCGACCGCTACGACCGGCAACCCACCGCCACCGACACTGCGGCAGTACGCCAGTTTGCGCACAATGACAATATACTCTATGCTATAGTCCTCGAAGAGCTGTACACAGGCCAGTTTGGTGAAGGGGGACCTGCATTTGTCGAGCTGGCCGTGGGCGACAACTGCTGCACCCGTCTTTTGGGCGACACCGTCTGCATGCCTGCCTGCAACATGGTGCTTTCCGCCAGCCACTTCCTTGCCGGCATCAACACCGTATGGGGCGCCGGCCCAGCCGAAATGCCTGCATTTATCTACATCTACCCTTATCCCACCGACAGCCGTCATGTCGGTGCTCCCTATATCTATCAGACCACCCCGCGTTGGACGCCATCACATTATTTCTGGGGTGAAGACGACTGGCTTTTTGTCGAGGGGTGGAATCCCCAAACCCAGCAAAGCTGCTACCACAAAGTCCGTCTGCCCTCCGTCTCCCGCCGATAGTCGGCAGGCTCAAATCTTGATGCGCATAAACCGCCGCATCATCCCGTCCCACCAGCGGGCGGGCAGCACCGTGTGTAGAAACACCATGCTGCAAGCCCCGCGGCCAATTCTGTAGCGTGCCCGCGGTCTCCGGCTGTTCACTGCCTGGCTGATGGCGCGTGTCACCACCCTCGGTGCCGACAGGTAGTTGCCCGAATAGCCCTTGTGTATCAGCTCGGCCTCGCGCAGTGCATCCGCCTCGTATGCCGTCCCTTTCGACGACTCCGCCAGGTGCTTTGCCGCAATGATGCCCCAGTCCGTCTTGATGCCGCCGGGTTCAATCAGCACCACATCCACCCCGAAAGGCTTCATCTCCATCCGCAGCGCGTCGCTCAGCGCCTCCACCGAGTATTTCGTCACGTGGTACCACGCCCCGAACGGCAGCACCGTCTTACCGGCGATGGAAGAGGTGTTGATAATCCTGCCCGAGCCCTGCTTCCGCATCACAGGCAGCACCAGCTTGCATAGCTCCGCCAGTCCGAACACATTCACCTCCACCTGTCGGCGTGCCTCCTCCATTGTCACATTCTCCACGGCTCCGAAATAGCCATACCCGGCGTTGTTCACCAGCACGTCGATACGCCCTTCAGCGTCCAGCACTGCCTGCACCCCTGCCGCCATCGACGCCTGCTCCGTCACATCCATCCTCAACACCTTCACGCCGTCGCTCTTCAGGGGTTCCATCAGTTCCACCCTCCGTGCTGCTGCATACACCTTGTGTCCTTGCCGGGCAAGCGTCTGTGCGGTCTCAAATCCTATGCCGCTGCTCGCCCCCGTAATCAAGATAACCTTGCTATTCTGTTTGCTCATCTTTTTTTCTTTTATAACGAGAACCCCCTGTTTATATTGTTTTCCGTAGACAATGTTTATTTTAATAATATATGTTCAAAAAAAAATGTATCATTTAATTATTGCAGCAAGAACAAAAAGATATTCAATCCACTATCAATTAAAACAAGTCCCCGTCTCGCAGGCGGGGACTTTTTCTTTTGTCTCATCCAGGGCAATTCGTCTTTCATTTGCTGATGTTGATATTACGGAAAATATTTGTATCTTTGCAAATACAAAAACAACAGACTATGATGAAGAAAATATTCCTTTGCTTATTGATTGCCAGTTCGATGCTGGTGGCCTGCAACAATAAACCTAAAGACTTCAAGACCTATCATTACGATGGGCAGCGCTGCTATCTGCTCACCTCCGACGAGGAGATGTGGCCCGGCGGCGACTCGCTGGGCGTGGAGAACAGCTATTCCATGGAGTGGCCTGCCTCGGGCTTCCTCACGGCTGAATGCGAAGCCGAGTTGCTGCTGCGCTGCTTTGGCGACAGCACCGCCACCTCGTTCAGTCAGGCTGCCGACCGCTGGCTCGACCACCTCTGGCTCTACGACGAGGATTCACCCGCCCTGCACAAGCACCCCGTGGACACCCTCGGCATCCGCGAGCACTACAGCTACGGCCATCTGGCAAGCACCGTCACCCGCGACAGCAACCTTGTCACCATGCTCGTCACCAGCGACACCTACATGGCTTATGCCGCCCACGGCCTCTATATGATTGATTATGTGGTCATGGACCTCGACACCAAGAAGATCGTACACCTCAACGACTTGGTGGACACTGCCCAGCTCGGCGAGGTGATTGTCCGTGCCATCGAGGACTTGGAAGTGAACAAAGACACCCGCGACTGCATGTTTGAGGAATACCGCACGGCCGGTCGCGTGATCGTCCCCGACAACTTCTTTATCGACAGCACCCGCAGCGTGATTAACGTGGTTTTCCAGCAATACGACATCACCCCCTACGCCTGCGGCATCCAGACCGTCAGCCTGCCCATCTTCTGGCTCTCCAAGCACATCCCGTTGACGCACTATTGCAAAGAGCTCTTCGGTCCCGGATGCTCCCTGGATTAATGCCCATTGCTGCTTATCAGTCTGCAACCCAGTGGCTCCAAGGCCTTTAGTATGGGGCCGGCGTCTTGTGGGCTCAATCGCTCTTTCTTCGAGGAGATAAGTTGTTTCGTGTCGTGGATGTAGGTAAGATGTCCGTGGCGGAAATACTGCACGCCGTTCTTCACCATGTTCCAGTGTTCGCCTCGTGGCGCGCGGATCAGCGGAGGGCAAGTATAGTCGCCTTTTTCCATCACCTTCGAGCCGATAGACACCTTGTGGGGCAGGGGATAGGTGAAATTGCCCACCATCATGCCTATCCAGAACGTCAGCGTCATGATGCTGGAATTGAACACCACCTTGTGGTCGAGGGGCTTGGTGCGTTTATGCTCCGAGGCGACACCCAGTAGGTACAGCCAGTCCTCCCTCGCCTCGTCGGGCAGGTGCATCAGGTTCACCATGCTGGCCACCATCTCTACCCAGGTGTGCAGCTCTATTTTCCGTCCTGTTTCCGTCAGCTGGAAGTGCCCTATTTGCAGTGGTTGGGGCGGTTCGGGGGCGTTTTTCGCAGGGGTTTCGAACGATGGCTTGACGACATCGTTTTCGGGTGGCTTTTCTTCGGAATCCTCGTCGAGGCAGGTGTCGAGCACCGCTTTCAGCTCTTTCATGAACTTGAAAAGCTCCTTGCAGTAGTCTAGGTCATACACCTCCAGATAGTTCCGTTTCACCAGCGCATATTGCTGGCGGATAGATATTTTGTTCTGATAGCAATAATTCTTCAGCTCGCCGATATTCAACATACCCCGTATGGCGTAATCGTGGGCAAAGTCGCAGCCCGTCTCCGTTGCCGGCGACTTGTTCATACGCTCTCCCTGATTATCGACATTGTCGGAATACATTGAGTAATAGTTTTTTAAATGTGTATATGCTTTCCAATATCGCATATTTCACAATTTGCAAAGGTATACAATTTATTCCGATTATCAAAAACATAGCTTCTTAAAAATATTTAAAAACGACACGAATACGACCTCACCCAGGGCGACACCTGCGCCGTGCAAGGCCCCAAGGTGAGGTTTCCTGTTCGCGAAATTGCATCCTTGATTTTATTTGTTCCTTTGCATTTTGAAACAAATGTAAAACCAGTGCAAGATGTACCGCCACCGAACCACCGCCACCGCCGCCGCCCCGCATGCCGGCAACTCCGGGCAAACGCCAACACCGAAGCTCCCTTCAATACGGCATCGTGACAGTATTGTTACAGCATCGTTTCCCGTCATGACAAAGGGTAACGTTGCTGTAACGATGCGCCGTCGATGCTGCATTGGACGGCCCTGCAGCCTTGCGGCATTGACCGTAGGGGAAAGTGTAGGCAGCTTTGCGACGGAGTGCGAGGGTTGCGGCAGACAGCGGAAGGATGGTGGAGCGAGCCGGAAGACTCATGGTACTTTTGCACCGTAAAAACAAGTGAAAGGATTGTATTATGGCTTTTAAAAAATCAAGTATTCCGATGGCCACCGTCAGGGTGGGCGACATGACATTCTACTGGCGCAACGGCCGGATGGTGGGGCGGGTGCGGCATAATGCCGGCAAGGGTCCCCAGGTCTCGCCCCGGCAGATAACCGTCTGCTCGCGGTGGTCCAATCTGGTGAATTTATGGCGGGCGTTTGGGCCGCAGTGCAAGCCGCACTTCGAATGCATCGGCAAGGGTCGGACGGCCTACAATGCCTTTGTGTCGCACGGCATGCATGCCGAGCCCGTTTACCTGACGCGGTGGCAGACCCGTAACGGCGCCTGTGTGGTGAACTCGGTGCGAGTGTCCGAAGGCACGCTCCGGTCCGTAGCGGTGAGCGACGACGGCACGGCCTATGCCACCGACATCGCCTTGGGGCGGCTGACCGTGGACGACGGGACGACCGTGGGACAGCTGGCGACGGCCATCGTGCGCAACAACGATGACTTCTGCTTCAACGACGCGCTGTGGTTCTATGTGGCCTTCCAGCGCGTGAACCCCGCAACCGGTTTGCCCGAGGCCGAAGTGCAGTGTGTGCGCCTTGCGCTCGACCCGGGCGATGGGCAGCCGCTGTGGCAGGGCTCTGCCGAGCGGCTGGGCTTTGTGTCGCGTGGCGGCGTGCTGGCGGGGGCAAGCCGTGTGGAGGGAGGTATGGCGTGGGTGCATCTCCGCAAGGGGCGGAGCGGGCTGAAACGCTCTACCCAGCACCTGGTGTGCGACAACCCGCTGCTGGCCCGCATGGGCAGCGAGGAGGCGTTGGCGGAGGCCTGCCGTTCGTATGGTTGCGATGGGGAGGAGCCTTTCCTCACCCCCAACGACAACCCCCGGCCGCCCCGCACGGAAACAAATTATGGTGAAACAATTTAAAACAGAGGTGATTATGATTGTATTGATTGAACGCAGGCAGACGAGCCTGTTTATTAAAGATGACAAGGGCATGCACCTGCGACTGGTGTTTGCCGAGATGGAGGATTCCACGGCACGGCGTCTGGTACGCGAATACGGTTTCCGTCAGGAATGGGTGTACGGGATTATCCACGAGACTGTGGCCTACCGCCACGAGGTGGACGACAATGCGGTGCAGGAGGTGTTGGCCCGCCTGCCCTATTTGGAGCGTCGCAGAGAGGCCGATGTGCTGCAGGCAGTGCAAACCATCGTGCCGCAGGCTGTACGGATTGTGCGCATGCGGGGCGGAATAGCAAAGGGGGTGAAGTATGAAGACTGACAATCTGAACCCCGAAGGGAAGGAACCGTTTGTGTTCAAGCCGTATACAAAGAGTGCCTTTGCCATGCTCTACACCCGCGACACCATGTCTCGACGCTCGGCGCTGAACTGGCTGAACTGCGAGATAGCGTCGTTTCCGGGACTGAAGGAAGAGCTGGAGGCGTTGGGCTATCGTCCCGGCCAGCGGCTGATAACAATCGCGCAGCAGCGGGCTATAGTGGAGGCTATCGGGGAACCTTGAACAGTTGTAGTCGGCGGGGTCAGCGTACCATGTGGTAGTGGCTGACGACGGTGAGGAGCCGTTGGCGGCCGTCGGCGGGGAGGTCGTCGTAGGGGGTGATGTCCTTGAGGACGTGGTGGAGACTGGCGAAGCGTTTGTTCTGCACGGCGGCATTCTGTCGAAGCTGGCTGTCGTCGCTGGCTAGGGCCTGGTTGAGGAGGGTGCGGTGGTCGGTGGGGAGCGGGGAGTAACCCTCGAGGAGCATCTCCATGTTCCAGCGGTTGTGCTCGAGACGGGCAAGGGTGTCGGCCATGGTGTCGGCGCCCTTGTCGTTGTCGGCACTGTCGGCGGGACACTTGGTGTTGCGCAGGAGTGGGTCGAGGAAGGCGGCGGCATGGAGTGCCTGCTGTTTCTCGGCAATGGAGAGTTGCTGCCAGAGGTTGTTGAGGGAGAGGGGCTCGAGGGGGATGGAGTTGATGGGTTTGCCGTTGTCGACCTTGTGATAGATATAGTTGATGCGCTTGGCGGCGAGGATGCGGGTGGTGTCGAGGGGGTCGAAGGAGCCGTCGGTCATGCCGAAAGGCACGACATTGTGGAAGCGTGGCACCTCGGTGTGCGCCGACTGGGCCAGGACGCCTGAGCCGGGCTGGTAGGTGTAGATGACGGGAGTGGCGGCGGAGGGGGTGTCGGGGTCGTTGAAGGGGAAGAACTGCGAGGGCAGGCTGAGGGCGTCGGCAAGGTTGCGCGAGGGCGAGTCGCCGCAGATGGCAAGGGAGAGGACCTGGTGGTTGTCGAGCGCCGCGGCAAGGAGGAAGTCGCGTATCCACTGCTGGTGGATAGTGCCCTTGAGGAATTGCCATTCGATGTCGAGGAAGTCGCCATACTCTTTGTCGGGACGCGAGGATTGCCAGCCATTGACATCGGTGCGGAGGGTGATGTGGGAGAGGTTGAAGAGGGGCTGGCACTGGGTGCGGAAGCACTCGAGCTGGACGTCGGCATTGGGGTCGATGAAGGTGATGCGGGTGCGGAGAGGGTGGGGGTCGGAGGAGGAGAAGTTGGGGAAGTGGCAAAGCTGGGCGGCGGTGTCGGCAAAGGCAAGGCCCATGGGCGTCATGCCGACGATGACAAGGTGTACGAAGCGGGTGCTGTCGGCAGTGAGCAGGAAACGGTCGAGGGTGAGGTGGTCGGAGCTGTGGCTCTGCGGGATAAGGGTCTGCCGGGCGATGGACTGGTGGATGTTGACCACGTTGGTCTCGAGGGTGGTGTGGGACTCCTGCGGAAGGGCGCGGAGCAGTTGGCCGGAGACGGGCTGGGAGGTGAAGAGGTAGCACTGGGCCATCTGTGTGGCGTTGCTGCGCAGGTGGCGCAGGGCGTTCCAGCACTCGATGTTGTGTTGGTCCTGCTCGGGCTGGTTGTCTTCGCCGATGATGAAGATGGAGGAGGCAAGCTCTATCTGGCAGGAGCGCAGGGTGGCGGGGTCGGCGGAGTTGCCGTAGTAGATGACGAAGGTGAGGCCGCGTGCCGCTTCGGGAAGGGAGGCGTCGACGAGGTCGCGCAGGCGGCGGGGGTCGGCGGAGGTGAGGATGACCCAGGTCTTGTCCTTGAGCTCGGGTTTGTCGTCGAGGGTCTTGAGGAGGTGGATAAGGGTTTGGCTGCCCCCAAGGACGAGGACATGGTCGGCGAAGTGGTAGCGGGTGCGTCCGTCACGGTAGTTGTCGCGCCGGTTGAGGAGGATGGTGGTGAGGGTGGCGACAAGGAAGGCGGTGAGGAGTGCAGAGCCGACAACGACAATGAGGAATTGGAAAAGCAGCGGGAGGCGCGAGCGAAGGGGGAAGTTGCCGGCATCGAAGAAGAGACCTGTGGTTTCGGCCCAGCGGGGTACGCCGCCGGCGGTGTAGAGGGTCATGGGTGTAGGGGGCCAGATAAGGCCGATAAGCCAGAAGAAGAGTAGCAGGAATGCCCCCAGTCCCAGAGGCCAAAGAAGGGCTTTCCATGCCTGATGGGTATGGAGTGAACGGTCGAAGTGCCATAGGAGGCGTTTCCATTTGCTGGATATCTGCATGAGTGGTATTATGAGTGGGTTAAAGAATTAGACTTGCAGCGGAGGAGGTTAGTCGGAGTATTGAGGGATGTCGAGCATGTGTGCGGGTTCGGCGAGGAAGAGGGTGGCGGTGTTTCTGGGGTAGTTTAGGCTCAGGGAGAAAAGGTCGGGGTGTTCGGCCCTAATGGAGGAGATGTGCTGTTCGATCTGCTCGGCAACGGGCATCTGTTCGGAAAGCCGGATTTGGAGGGCCTGCAACACGGTGTTGCGCACGATGGGGGCAATCTCGGAGTAATATTTGATGAGTATTTTGTTGCGTTCTTTGTCGGAAGCTTTGTTCAACTGCTGGGAGTAGCGTTGGTAGATTTGCTTGCATTGTTCGTCGGAGGATTTGTAGAGGTCGTCGATGCGGCTGTTGAAAGATTCCCATTGGTCGATGAGTGGCTGGATGGGCTTGAGGTATTCGCTGGCTTCGGCGGCTTGCTGGATGAGGGCTGCTTGTGCGGTGCCCTCTTTGTAGTGGGCTTGAAGGTAGGCCTGCTGTTGGTCGTCGGGGAGTGTGGCCAGGTGTTCGAGCTCTTCGCGGGTGAGGCCAGTGGACATTTCAGCCTGACGGTAGGTGGCTTCGGTCAGCTCGGTTGAGTCGATCTGGGAGAATATCTTCATGGAGAGGCTGAGGATGTTGGACTGGAAAGAGGTGACGGGGCTTACCATCAATTTAAGGGTCTGTTCGTTGAGCTCGGCTTCTTTGTATCTGGTGTATTGCTCGGCAGTGGGCAGCTCGGGCATCTGTGTTGTGAGCATGAGGCTAATGCTGGCGGGCTGCTCGTTGACATCTTCGTCGGCAGTGGTCTTTTTCTTGTTTTGCTCCAGTTTGCTTTCGAGAGACTTGGCGGCGGCATCGGCAGCCTTGTCGGTTAATTTCTCGGTGGCTTTTTGGGTTGCTTTCCGAGCGGCTTTGTTCAAAATGTCACCCAGCTGTGCATTGGCGGTGAATGCGGTGAGGGTGAGACAGGCTAGCAGAAGTATTGTTTTCTTTTTCATAATAGTGTGGTTTTATTATTATTGGGTTATATATATTCTGTTTTGAATGCGTGTGTCTCTGACAGGATGAGTGATTGTGTTATACTATATTTGATGTTGTGTCTGTTGTCGGAATACTATTCTTTGTTAGGGGGCAGTGGGATGGGAAGATGGAAAAAGGTGAGGAGAAGAGGGCAGGGGGGTTAGAATTTGATGCTTGTGGCGAGGTAGAACTGGGCGGTTTCGTTATAGATGGTGAGGTTGTACATGCCTATGCGGTAACCAGCGTCGACGCTGAGGAAGTTGAGGAGGTCGAGGCCGGCACCCGCCGAGAGCATGTAGCCCGGGGTGTAGCGGAAGTCGCGTTTGGCAAGGGTGAAATTGAACACGGGGCCGACATAGGCGCGGGCGGCAAAGAGCTTGGAGGGGCACCAGCGGGCACCGATATGGATGGGGAAGTCGAAACTGCTGTACAGCCGGTGTTCGAAGGCGTAGCCGATGCGGGGGAAGAATTGGTCGCGGCTCTGGAAGGCGTCGTCCCAGTTGGTGGCAAAGCCATAGATGACTTCAGGCTGGATATAGATGAACCGGTAGATGGGGATGCGGTAGGAGAGGCCGATGTTGGTATAGCGGAGTACGCCAAAAGTGCCCCCGTAGTTGATGTCGGAACGGATGGCTTCGATCATATTGACGGAGGGGGAGAAGTAGTAGGCCTTGAGGTACAGCGCGGGGGTCTGCTTTTTGCGGGGACGGATAATCTTGTCGATGTCTTGGCAAAAGGCAGCGGAGCCGATGGCCACCAGAAGGGTGAATACGATGATGCGGCGTGTGTGTTTCATTGTCGTAAAGTTTATTGTCCGGGACAAGGTTTATGTGTATAGAATACCGTTTAACGTTTATTATAAACGTGGATTGTCGGTTTCTATTGTGCGGGTGTGAAGAAAAATAGTTGCATCACTGCAAATGCCCTCCGACAATCTGATGGTCTCACCTCTATGAGGTGTTTTATAGAAGTCCCCTATATTACTGGACGCCCCGGCAGGCTATTGTGTCAAGACCATACAATTCTTGCCCGAGCGTATGCGGTACGTTGGGGGTCAGTGCCGGGGGTGTGTTTGGGTGCTACGGGTCACCTGGTTTTGCAGGCCAGTTCTTTGCCTGGCTTGAAAGTGGGCGAGGTGTGAGGAGGTATGGTGATAAAGGCAGCATTGTTGATGCTGTAAGCCTTTCTCCCTTTGTGGCGCCGAATGGAGAAGGTGCCGAAACCGCGCAGGTAGATGTTGTGGCCTAGTACCATGTTGCTTTTGATGGCGGAAAGGAACCCATCTACGATGGCGTTTACGTCGCTGCGACGTATGCCGGTGCGGGTATGGATCTTTTTTACGATTTCTGCTTTAGTCATTGAGTTGATTATATAGATTGATTAGTCGTTTTTTTTGTCCAGAGGGGTCGTTGCTGTGTGGCTTTTTCATGCTGTGCAGTGCCCGAATGGGGTATTGCAGACATGTCTCGGAGGCCTTATTTTAGCATTTTTTATCAGTATTAATGTTAATTCTATAGTGCTTATATACAAGTAATGTGTTTATTATGTCGATTATCATCTTCTTTTAGGGTAATGCAAATATACATTTTTTTTCGAATATAGCAAAAAAAAGACTTTGAGGTAGGTGATAAAATGTATGTTTTTATCAAGAAGTGTCGGAGTTATCAAAAACTACTCAAGCCTTATTAACCCCACACAAAACACCGTAGGTGTGCAGTGTGGGGTTGTTGAGATGGTGTGCCTCAGGCACACTTTAGCCCTCGTTATTAATAGCCGTGCTAAAGGGGCGGCGTGGAGGGGAGGATGGAAAAAAGAAGTCTCCGCACGCGGTGTGCGGAGACTGGATAATGATGTGATTGTGATGAAAAGTCGTGGGGCGGTAGCAATTATTGCTGGCGGGCAACCTCGGCGAAGTCCTTGGCGGAAATCTTCTCGACAGTGGGGTTGATTTTGTCTTTGAAGAGGACGTAGGTCTTGTCGACGGTGAGTTTGTCGACAATCTGACGGACGTTGTTGTGGTCCTGGGCAATGGAGCGGGCAGACTGCTCGAGACGCTCTTCGTATTTGGCATCGTCCTCGTCTTCGTGCTTGGCGCCGGAGTTGCGGAGGATGTCCTTGACGTAGTCGACAATCTCGTTCTGCGTGGGCTCGATGGACTGGATTTTGTTGAGGGAGTTGTCGAGGAGTTCCCACTTGAGGGAGGGCAGGTAGGTGTCGGCCCATTCTTTCTCGATGGTCTCGGCGGTGACGTTCTTGTCGGAGTTGCGGGAGAGGATCCAGCGCTTGAGGAAGGCCTCGGGCATGGTGGCGTTGAAGTTGTCGAGGAGCTGTTTGCGGACTTGGTTGACGAAGAGGATCTGGCACTGCTCGTCGTTGGCTTTCTCTATCTGGGCAGAGAGGGCCTTGCGGAATTTGTCGAGTTCCTTGATGCCCTGACCGGGGAAGACCTTCTCGAAGAGCTCTTCGTTGATTTCGGCGGGGGTGATGTGGGAGCAGCCGCTGATTTCGATGCGGAGGTCGCTCTTGAATTTCTTGGCATCGGCGTTGTTGATGCGGAGGGTCTTCTCGATGACGGAGGGGGTGAAGGCCTTGGCGGCGTTGATGACGACGTTCTCCTTGGCTTTCTTGCCGATGAAGAGGGCGGCGATTTCGGGGTCCTTGATGTCGGAGAGCTTGAAGGAGCAGAAGGTGGAGACACCGCCTTCCTTGTCGGTGCCTTCCTTGGTCAGCTCGATGGCTTTGCCGTAGACTTGGGCACCCTCGACGATGGCCTCGGGCGACTCGAACTTGCCGTAACGCTCGGAGATCTCCTCAATCTGGGAGTCGATGTCCTTGGGGGTTACTTTGATGGCATAGAGTTTGGTGTCGATTTTGTCCCACTCGATGTTGATGTCGGGGAAGAGGGCAGCGTCGAAATAGAAGGTGAAGTCCTTGCCGTTGGCAAAGTCGGGAGTGCCGGTCTTCTCTTCGTTGGAGAGGGGGGAGCCGATGATGTCGAGTTTCTCGTCGTCGATGTATTTGTAGAGAGATTCTCCCAGGAGGTCTTGAACGGCGTCGGCAACAATTGTGGGTTTGTAGATACGTTGAATCAAAGCCATAGGAGCCATACCCTTGCGGAAACCGGGAACGGTGGCTCTGTGTTGGTATTCTTTTAACTGTTTTGCTACCTTCTCGGCGTAGTCATTTTCTGTAATGTCAACCTTGATGCAGAGGTCCAATTCCCCTAAGTTTTCTCTGGTGATATTCATCTTTTTTATCTAATTTATTGATTTCTTGTTGTTTTATTATTTTCAAACGAAATGCAAAGATACGAACTTT
>JAEEGG010020275.1_pt1 | contig 13312 bp, 10 predicted proteins | sample 9134161 | NCBI WGS metagenome assembly JAEEGG01 (sample SAMN16246543, study PRJNA631951) | gut metagenome | biome: gut microbiome; feature: rumen; material: CR-attached | host: Bos | place: Iran: Karaj | collected 2018-10 | reverse complement strand
TCGAACAGCAGCACCACGTTACGCACATTGCATCGTTGCACAATATACTGCAGGTCTTGCGGCAGTCCATCCGACTTGTTGCCGATATTGAAGATGCCCTGGATGGCGAGAGAAGGAACGCCGTGCTTGCACGCCTTTTCCGCTTTCTTCTCGCCTTCCTGAATCAGCAAGGTAGGGATGACCGCTGCCTTCTCATACAGATCGCGTATGCGTTGCGGTATGTAGAAGCGAGTCGGCGCATCCTTCGGCGACATGTACTTATTTTCACGCTTGGAGCCTTCGGGCGTATGCAGCGAAGGGTTGCTCCAGCGGATGCGGATGTACGGTCTGAGGGCCCCGCGTGCGCCACGAGTGGCGAACTGCTGCAGCGAGCCATCAAGACCATAGTAGTATATCAGCATTTCATCATCGCCAGGATGGACGATGCCGCTCATGTCTATCGAGCCACGGCGCATCGCCGGCACTTCGCTCTCGATGACCTTACCTTTCACCACTTCTCGGGCGCGGACCATCACATCTTTCTCCGTGAGGCCGCTTGCCTCGAGCTGTTTCTGGCAAAAAGACTTGGTGACGCGTTTAGGAGCGGCGACTGCTTTTTGCTTATGCTCCTTCTGTTCCCGTTTCTCGGGAATCATAGGGATGCCGCAGGCAGCCGCCGTTGCCTTCAACGCCTCGATATATTGGCTTCGGTCATCGTTATACTCGTAGAAAAGCGTAGCTGCCACGCCGTTTGTCAGCGAGAAGCCACATGAGAAGCAGTGAGCAAGATTCTTGCGAGAGTCATGCGTCACACAAAGCCCTTTGTTCTTGCCCGTTGCCCCGCATTTAGGGCAAGGGACGTATGACGTTTTTTTCGTCCTGTCGGCACCAGGAATACAGTACCGTATGTCGCTGTCGTTTTTGACCCGATCTTTTGTCGCGTCCGAGTATGATTCTGCCATGATTTTTTAGGATTTATGCTGGTTCTGTAATTCTGTCGAAGATTTGTTGCCCGACCACTTCTTCAATACGCAGTTTGTAGAGTGCTTGGATTCTTGACAAGCCTCTGGCCCAATTCAAGACCGTATATCTGGGCACCATGCAGCCGTCGGCAATTTGTGTGATCCAGTAGGTCTTGTCATGGCCCTCAAACTGGTTGAGGAAGTCGCGGAGCGCTTCCGAGTCCTTGCGTATTTTGTTATTTTTTTCTTCCATTTTCTTGTCTAATTGAACGAAACGTGTTAATTTTACCGCCACAAAGGTAATATTATCACGTAAAACTTAACCACTTTGGTCAAGAATTGACGTGTTTTTTAAGTTTTTTTAAAGTTTCGGTCAAAATGAAGCACATTGGGAGCACGGTAAAAGGCATTGTTGAGTCCAGGGGAATCAAGAAGGCACAGTTTGCATTAGACATTGGATTCTCGCACGCAGAGAGTTTGTCTCGGATATTTCGGAGCAAATCTATCCAGTGCGAGTTATTAGAGAAGATATGCCGGGTGTTGGATATATCACCCAGCTATTTCTTCGATGAGTCTGATGCGCCATTAGCGATAGCAGAGGCGAGCACGGTCATCGGGAACGCCAGCGCGAACGCCACGGCGCAGTCAGGCGATGTGGCCACATTGCGAGAGTTGCTTGCAGAGAAGGAGCGGACGATCCAGATTTTGCTTGCTCAAATCGGGACAAAAACGGGACAAAATGCTTAAATTTTGGCCATTTATCCGCCCTTTGCAAGCATTGATTATCAGCGAGTTAGCGAGCGACTTTTACTGTGTAACAGTTCTAGTCACCCCGACAACGCAAAAAGTGCTGATAGTCAATGATTATCGGCACTTTTTTAATATCTGAAAGAAAGTAATGATATAAAACCGACATTTCAAGTGGATATATGATGAAACGTGTAATGGCATTGATACTGATGATGGCAGCGATGCTGCCGGTCATGGGACAGACCTGGCTGGGCGGAGATATCTCGATGATGACATCCAACGCCCGCAATGGTGTGATCTACAAGGACTCGTGTGGTGTGACGGTAGACCCCTATGACCTGTTCAGGCAGCAGGGATGGAACATGATGCGCGTGCGCCTGTTTGTCGACCCGCAGAATGCTCCTGGACGCCATCACGACGAGGGCGTGTGCCAAAATCTGGACTATGTGATTGACCTGTGCAAGACCATCAAGGCACGCGGCTTTGAGGTCATGCTGGATTTCCACTATAGTGACACCTGGGCCGATCCCGCCAAGCAGTTTACTCCCAAGCGATGGGAGGGCCTGGATGCTAAGGCACTGACCGACAGTATCTACCGCTATACCCGCAACTGTCTGTTGGCGCTCAAGGCTGCCGGCGTAGTGCCTGCTACCATCCAGGTGGGCAACGAGATCACCTTTGGCATGGATTGGCCCGTGGGGCGCGTTGACCCGATGAATGCCGAGAATTGGGACGTCTTTACCGGTTTGCTCAAGGCAGGCTGCAAGGCGTGCCGCGAGGTGTGCCCGTCGGCAGGCATCATCATTCACACCGAGAAGGCCGGCGTGTGGGAAATGACCCGCAACTACTACGACCGCCTGAAAGAGGCCGGCGTGGACTATGACATCATCGGCCTGAGCTACTATCCCATGTGGCATGGCACGATTCCCAACCTGGGTAGGACGCTCGACCTGCTTGCCGAGCGCTTCCCCGATAAGCCCGTGATGATTGTCGAGGCCGCCTATTACTACCTGCATGACGGCGTGAACCGTGGTGAGGAGGATTTCACCAATTGTCCCCCGGGCACTATCGAGGGACAGCGTGAGTTCACGGCCCAGCTGGTCAAGGAACTGAACCACCACGATAATGTGACGGGCCTCTTCTGGTGGTACCCCGAGGAGAACCGCTACGGCACCCGCTTCGAGAACAGCAACTGGGGCTTGAACCGCGGCCTGTTCAACAGTGCCAACGGCCAGGCCTTGCCCGCCTTCTACGAGATGAGCCGCTTCAAGCGGTAGCACGTCATAAAATGCTTTAAGTCTAGATACTGATGAAAAAGAACAAATCCATTGGCATCCTGTGTGCCGTGCTGTCGGCCGTGTGCTATGGCACAAACCCTTTTGGCGCCCTGCCGCTCTATGAAGAAGGGGTGAACACGGCCACGGTGCTGGCCCATCGTTTTGGCCTGGCGGTCATTCTGCTGGCCGTGATTATGCTCATCAAGCGCATCGATTTCAAGGTCACGCGCCACGAGTTCAAGGTATTGTTCTCGCTGGGTATCCTGTTTGCCGCCTCCAGCATCACCTATTACCAGAGTTTCCACTTCATGGACGCAGGTATAGCCTCTACCATCCTGTTTGTCTATCCTGTGATGGTAGCTGTGATCATGGCGGCGTTTTTCAAGGAAAAAGTCACAACGATGACCGTTGTCGCCATTGTGATGTCGCTTATTGGCATCGGCTTGCTTTACAAGGGTGAGACAGGAGCCTCGTTGAGCGTAGTGGGCATCATCTTGTGCATCATTTCCTCGTTGGCCTATGCTATCTATATTATTGTGGTCAATCAGTCGAGCATCAAGATGTCGTCGTTCAAGGTCACCTTCTATGCCATGCTGGTGTGTGAAATCACATTGATACTTTATTCGTTCACCTCACCCGAATTGTATTTGCATGTCCTGCCGTCGGCCCGCGCGTGGTCGTTTGCCGTTTGGCTGAGTATCGTGCCCACGATTCTCTCGCTGGTGTTCATGACCGTTGCCGTGCATCATGTGGGAGCGACGCCCACCGCCATCTTGGGCGCTTTGGAACCCTTGACTGCCGTAGCCATCGGTGTGCTTGTCTTCGGTGAGTTGTTAACGCCCCGCCTCATCGTCGGTATCCTTTTCATCCTCTTTGCCGTGATGCTGGTAGTCGTGGGCAAGGATCTGCATTTGCGCACAATCACCCACGCCGTTTCCCGCCTCTGGCACTGGAAATAACAAAAGAAAAGTAGCTAAATACCCAACAGGTCGCGCAGGATGTCGAGGGCGGCGGTGACGTCGTCGGGGGTGACGGTTTGGTCGATGCGGTAGTCACCGATTGTGGTCAGCAGTGTGCAGGTGATCTCGCCGTCGCGGCTTTTCTTGTCGTGGCGCATCAATTCCAGCAACTCGTCATAGTCGTCGCAGGTGAAGGGAAAATCGCGGTAATTGTCGCGCACAAAGTTGCCCAGCAGATGCACATCCTCGCTGGGGAATTTCAGTTTGATGTGGGAGAGTACGGCTTCGGTGACCAGCCCCCAGGCTACGGCATAGCCGTGGGGTACGGGCTTGCCGCGCTTTATGGCCAGGCTCTCGAAGGCGTGTCCGATGGTGTGCCCCAGGTTGAGCGCCTTGCGCTCGCCCTGCTCGTTGGGGTCGCGGGCGACGATATCGACTTTGACCTGCACCGAGCGGCGTAGCCGTTCCAGCAGGTCGTCATGGTCAATGGGCGCGTTAAAATCATGGTCCAGCAGTCTGTGGAACTCGTCGCGGTCGCTCAGCATGGCATGCTTGATGACCTCGGCAAAGCCCGATTTCATCTCCTCGATGGGCAGTGTGTCAAAGAAGCGGGTGGAGATGATGACGTCGATGGCGGGGGCAAAAGTGCCGATTTCGTTTTTCAATTCATGGTAGTTGATGCCGGTCTTGCCGCCCACAGCGGCATCGACGGCACTCAGTAGGGTGGTGGGTACATTGATGAACCTCACGCCGCGCTTGAAGGTCGCTGCAGCAAAGCCTCCCAGGTCGGTCACCATGCCGCCACCCAGGTTGATGACCAGCGAGTGCCGCGTGGCCCCCATACGCTCCATCTCGTCCCACACGCGGGTGACGGTGGCCAGCGTCTTGTTCTCGTCGCCGTCGGGAATCGTGATGAGGTGCCGGGGTGGGGTGGGCAACAGGCTCGCAGTGTTCACGTCGGCAATCCACACGGTCAAGTTGTAGTCGGTGCTTGCCGTCAATCGCTCGATAGCCGCCTGGACATCGTTGGTATAAATGAGGTTCTGTCCCATGACTGTGCAATTAAACTACAAATTACGCGAATTACACAAATCCTTATTTTATAGAGATCATTTGTATAATTCGCGTAATTCGTTGTTGAAATAGTTTAGGCCTTGACGAGTGACAATGCCACGAGGAGCGAGGGCAGTGCGGCAGCCAGTTCGTCCATGTTCTTATAGACCAGGTCAGCACCAGCCTTGTACAGGTCTTTCTCGGGGATGGGACCCGTGGTCACGCCGATGGTGAAGCATCCGGCAGCATGTGCAGCCTGTACGCCCAGGGGAGCGTTCTCGATGACGATGCACTGGTTGGGCTTCTTTTCGGCCTTGGCCATACCCTTGAGGAAAGGCTCAGGATTGGGTTTGCCCTTGCGCACGTCATGTCCGGTGACTTTCACTTCGCCGAACAGGTTGGGAAAGTCTTTCTCAATGCGCTCCAGCAACGTGTCCTGCTGTGAGCCGGTCACCAGTATGCGGTCCACATCGGCCTCCTTGAGGGCTTCGAGCACACGCACGGCACCAGGCATCACGGGCGCTTCGCCCAGTTCGCGGAAGTAGCGCGTCTTGACGCCGTACAGGGCATGTGCCTCGTCATCGGTAATGTTCTTGCCGGCACCGGTCTTGAACTTCATCTTGATGATTTCGCTACCGGTCATGCCTTCCATTTCATAGAATTCGTCACGGGTGCATTTGATGCCGTTTTTCTTCATGAGTTTCACCCAGGCCTGGGTGTGGTACTTCATTGAGTCGTAGAGTACACCGTCACAGTCGATGAGTGCGGCGCTGATGTCTAAGCCTTTTTGACCTGTATATTTCAGGTGCTCGGCTATCGTCTGTTGTAAGGTCATTGGTTTTAAAGTTTTATATAATGTACATTATTCTTTATCTCACAGTAACGTGCAGGCATCCCGACTTGCGTTCAAAGATGGCATAGCAGCGGCCCCGCTTGCGGAAGTCCTGCACCACCTCGGCCAGGATGTTCTTCAGGTCCTCGAGCGAGATGACCATCGTGGGGTCCATGCAGTCAAACCTCACCCAACTGATGTCGAACGTGGTGCCATAGCGGTGACAGGAGTTCTCGGTGGCGGCACGGTTGCGCCGCATGAGTTTGGAGACGCTATACACCGTGCGGGTCACGCTGGTGACCTTGATGCGGTATTGCTTGCCGCCGCGTTTGCGGATGCTGTCCTGGAAGGCATAGCCGATCTCCTTGAGCAGTTGGGCCGCCTTGGGCACAAGGTAGGGCACCGATGCGCTCAAGTCGTCGAGCATATAGGCGTCACAAGAGTAAATCCTGATGAGCGGGCGGTCGATGTGGTAAGCGTCACGCAGGCTGTTGACGGGTTTGAAGCCGTTTTTCTCGGCAGCGACGAGTTGCAAGGCGTTGCTGTCGTTGAAGATTTCCTTGAGGGGACGTTGTTCGATATAGGTGGGCAGGCGGTGAATCTCGGCATCGGCAATGAATCCCATGCTGTCACCGGTGATGCTGCGGTTAATGGGCATGGCTGGCGGTGCCTTGTAGTTCCATGCCGTTGTATCCTGTTCTTGGCCCTTGCCGCCGTGGCCGCATGACGTGACGCTTGCCATGGCAAGGCCCATCAACAACAGCATTGACAGCATACGCAAGATGTTTCGGTTCATCTAAATTATATTATAGTCTCCGCATCGCGGGAGACGGTAGTTTCACGTTTCGGCAAGCAAAGTTACACATAAATAACGAAAAAACCACTCCTGCAAGTATCAATTTTCGGTGATTTTTTGTAATATTGCACCTTCAAAATGATTGAAGACGGGAAATACAGTGTGCTTTTCGTCTGTCTGGGCAATATTTGCCGCTCTCCGGCAGCCCAGGCCGTGATGCAGCACATGGTGGACGAGCGGGGCCTGAACGACCGCTTTTACATCGACTCGGCGGGTACCGGTGGCTGGCACATCGGTGACTTGCCCGATAAGCGTATGCGTGTCCATGCACGTCCGCGCGGCTATGAGCTCACCCATCGTGCCCGCAAGGTGCAGCCCGGTGATTTTGAGGACTTTGACCTGATTGTGGGCATGGATGCCAACAATGTGGACGACCTGCGCTACCTGGCAGCCACCATCGAGCAGCAAGACAAGGTGGTGATGATGGGCGACTACATCCGCCGGTTCCCGCATCATGACTATGTGCCTGACCCCTACTATGAGGGCAGCGAGGGCTTTGAACTCGTGCTGGATCTGCTCGAGGATGCCTGCGACAACCTGTTGGACAGAATATTAGAACAAAACAAGATATAGCAATGAAGAGATTCAGATTATTGACCGCACTGGCCCTTGCCGTGGCAGCCGTGACGATGAGTGCCCAGTCGCCCATCGCCGTGAACTGGCAGATGGGGCAGAACAACTCGGTGTCGAACAACTACAGTTCGCGCTTCGTCATTAAGAACATTTCCCAGCAGCCGCTCGATAGCAACTGGGAATTCTTTTTCAATCAGTTCTCCCGCTCGGTGAGTCTGCCCGACGGATGCCCTGTGGATATCAACGAGGTGTCGACGACCTACTATCGCGTCAAGCCCAATGCCAATTACAAGGCACTTGCTGCCGGCGACTCGCTGGTGATTGACGTGGTGATGGGCGGTGCCCTCGTCAACAAGAACTATATGCCCGCCGGCGGCCATGTGGTGCTGAATGGCGACATGACCAAGCCTATTGCGGTCAACATCAACCGCTCGCCACTCGACAAGCCCGGCCAGTGGCGTGACCACAAGGCTTATCCCGACGGCAACTACATGTATGCCTACAACGAGGCCATCAACGGCTTTGGCGACGGCTACACGGGCAACGACTACGACATCTTCCCCGCTCCCAAGCAGGTGGACATCGAGGACGGCTTCACCCAGGTGGGCAGCCTGGTGTCGATCAAGTACGGCAAATGGTTCCAGTGGGGCGGCTACCGTCGCGCCAAGGCGTTGCTCACCGACGAGTTGCAGAAACGCGGCGTGTACGTCTCCAGTGGCCAGAAGACCGTGATAGAGCTCCTGTTGGACAAGAAATTGAGCACCAACGGCGAATACTATACCCTGCGTGTACATGACGGTAAAATCTCCATCCATGGTGTCACCCAGGCCGCTCTGATGAATGGTGTCAAGACCCTGATGGCCGCTCTGGACCACAGCAAGGGACACCGCTTGCAGAACTGCTTCGTCATCGACTGGCCCGACTTTGGCTACCGTGGCGTGATGCTCGACATCGCCCGCAACGTCGTCATCAATCCCGCTGACTTCAAGCGCACGATAGACCTCTTGTCCTACTACAAGATCAACACCATCCAGTTCCACTTCACCGACGATGAGGCCTGGCGACTGGAGATTCCCGGTTTCCCCGAGTTGACGCAGGTGGCTGCCCGTCGTGGCGCCACGCTCGACGAGAAGGGCTACCTGGCACAGATCTTCGACGGCAACGGCAACCCCGATGACCTGTCGCAGTGCGGCAACGGTTATTTCACGCGTGACGAGTTCATCGAGCTGCTGAAGTATGCCCGTGCCCATGGCGTGCGCATCATCCCCGAGATTGAGACGCCCGGCCATGCCCGCGCCGCCATCGTGGCGATGAAGAGCCGCGCCATGAACAACCCGACGGCCGAGCAGTTCCGCCTGTGGGACGACAAGAACGAGAGCGTCTTCACCTCGGCCCAGAACTATCATGATAACGTGCTCAACGTGGCAAGTGACGACGTTTACCGCTTCATCGACCGTGTGGTGGCCGAGTTGGAGAAGATGTATAAGGAAGCCGGTCTGAAACTCGAGATCGTCCACCTGGGTGGCGACGAGGTGCCCAATAATGCTTGGGCCAAGAGTCCCGACGTGCAGGCACTCATGCAGCGTGAGGGCCTCAAGACCCAGCACGAGGTGAGCGAGTACTACATCAAGCGCATCAGCCAACTGCTGGCTGCCCGCAAGATCCGCATCGAGGGTTGGCAGGAAGTGGCGCTCGACCACAAGCCCGAATTCAATGCCCTTGTGGCTCCCCGTGTGGCAGGTGTAAACGCTTGGAGTACTGTGGGCTCGCGCAGCGATGTGCCCTACCGCCTGGCCAACGACGGTTATCCCGTCATCCTGTCCAATGTGACCAACTTCTACATGGACATGGGTTACAGCTGGCACCAGAACGAGCAGGGACTGCACTGGGGCGGCAAGGTCGATGAGTTTGACGCCTGGAGCGGCCTGCCCGCCAATATTTACGCTTCGGCCCGCACTGCCGTTGACGGTACTCCCCTCAACATCACCACCGCCGGCGACGGCAAGGCCAAGCTGGAGAAGCCCGAGAACATCATCGGCATCCAGGCCCAGTTGTGGGGCGAGACCTTGCGCTCGTTCGACGAGGTACAGTATATGCTCTTGCCCAAGATGATGGGTGTGAGCGAGCGAGCCTGGACCGCCGTGCCCGAGTGGAGCAAGGATTTGACCGACACCAAGGCCTATGACGAGGCCCGTCACCAGTATAACCTCAAAATCGGTACCCGCGAGCTGCCGATGCTCAAGGGCATGGGCTTCAACTTCCGCGTGGGGCCTCCGGGCATCAAGGTGGTTGACGGCATGTTGCTCATCAACACCCAGTACCCCGACGAACTGGTGACCTACACCCTCGACGGCAGCGAGCCCACCGTGGATTCTCCCCGTTGGACGGCTCCCGTGCCCGTCAAGACTCAGCCCCAGGTCATCAAGGCCAAGACCTTCTACCTGGGCCACGAGAGCGTCACCACCTACCTATTCAAGTAACACCAGGCTACTGGTAGAAGGAAGAAAATAAATACAAGCCCTATGTTTGCACCGCCAAATTCAAGCATAGGGCTTGTTTTCTTTTTTAGTCTCCGGTAAAAATACGATAAATCCCCATAAGTGCCACAATCTAATGCTGTTATGTTATTTTCGCACGAAGGGGCTTACTTCAAAGCCCTAGACGCCCCTAGCGGGGCTTTCACCGGACACGAATGGTTTTCTTTTTGGTAGATGAAAGCTCGTTCTAATATGTAAAAATTCATGAAAATTTGTTGTTAAATCAAAAATTTCGATTTTTTCAATGTTAAAGTCATGACGAATGGTTTAATAATTGAAAAATAATGTGTATGTTTGTAGTTCAATCTTAAACCAATTTCAGGGAACGATTATTACCTAACAATAAAACCTATCAAGAATGAGAAAACAGTTACTATTGCTACTGCTGTTGAGCCTCTTGTCGCTGCCGGGACTGGCCCGTGTGGTGACAGGCGTGGTGACGCAGTCGAGCGACGGCGAGCCGATCATCGGCGCGTCGGTCAAGGTGCACGGCACAACGCGCGGCACGGCGACCGATTTCGACGGCCGTTTCTCGATCGAGGCTAACGACGGCGACGTGCTCGACGTGAGCTACGTGGGCATGAATCCCAAGAGCGTGAAGATTGGCCCGGGTCAGTCTGTGGTCAACATCGCCCTTGAGGACAATGCCCAAGTGCTGGGTGAGGTCGTGGTGACCGCCATGGGCCAGACCCAGGAAAAGAAGAAACTGAACTTCGCTGTTCAGTCCCTCGACGAGGAACAGGTGACCGCTGGTGGTTCCACCAACTTTGCCAACTCGCTGCAGGGCAAGATCGCCGGTCTGCAGGTAAGCACCGGCGGCAGTTCGCCCAACGCCTCAACCCAAGTCATCATCCGCGCCATTTCGTCGATGAACAACTCGATGAACAACGAGCCGCTGATCATCATTGATGGTATGGCCATTCGCGGTGGTGCTTCAACGCTCGCCGACATGAATCCCAACGACATCGACAACATTACGGTGCTGAAGGGTGCTGCCGCATCGGCCCTTTATGGCCAGGAGGCGGCAAACGGCGTTATCATGGTCACCACCAAAAGCGGCGGTACCAATGGTGAGGTCACCGTTACTGCATCGGCTTCGTTGGAGTTGAATGTGCCGGCACGCCTGCCCAAAATCCAGAGCACCTTTATTCCTGGTGCCAAGGGAATGTACAAGGAGAACATGGGCAGCGGTGGCTGGGGCCCTTACATGAGCGAGAACGACACCTATTACAACAACTTGAAGGATTACCTCAAGACAGGTATCTTGCAGAAGTATGACGTGAGCGTGAGCGGCGGTTCCGAGAAGTTCTCCTCTTATGCTTCGGTGTCTTACTATGATAATCAGGGTATTGTTCCCAAGGACTACCGCAAACAGGTGAATGCCCTCATCAAGGGCATATACAAACCCAGCGATAAAGTGACGGTACAGTTGAGTGCCAACTTCATGAACCGCAAGTCGCGTGGTTCCGGTAGCTCGATGTCCACCATCTACAACTGGGGTATCAACAAGAACATGAGCGACTACCGCACCCTTGAGGGACATGTGAACTGGTGGGCCTACTATGACCACTGGGAGAACCTGCTCGACACCGAGCGCATCAACGGCGCCGTGTCGCCTTACTTCGGCCGCTATATGGACTGGAGCCAGACCGAGGGCAACCGTTTCGTTCTCAATGGCCAAATCAGCTACGAGCCCATCAAGAACCTGGTGTTTACCGGCAAGATGGGTTATGACAAGAGCTACTCGATGTATGATTCTTACACCGTTCCGCGCATCTATGAAGGCGATCTGGTCGATCCCAATGCGGAGGACGTGCAGACTAAGCTCAGCGACATGCAGGACCGTTTCGGCTCATACAGTTTCCAGCCCTCGCGTGGCGCGTTGTTGAACATGCAGTTCTTGACGACCTATCAGCACACGTTTGCCGGGGACTATACTGTGAGCGCCCTCTACGGTCTCGAGTACAAGCAGACGCGTGGCGTTGAGGCTTCGATTTATAATGAACACTTCCAGCTGGGTGGCGAGTTCTACAGTTTCAACAACACCGACTTCACCAACGGTGACTTGCTCATCAGCAACCATCCCACGCTGTATCATAGCAAGAGGAACATCTACGGCCACTTTGGCGAGTTGCGTTTTGACTACAAAGGCATGGCACAGATTTCGGCTACTGCCCGTATGGACGGCTCGTCAACCTTGAGGCAGTCTACTCAAACAACCTTCTTCTATCCGTCGGTAACGGCCGGTATCATTTTCAGTGAGTTGTTCAACTTGAGCAACGACTGGTTCAGCTACGGCAAATTGCGCGGTAACTGGGCGAAGGTGGGCAAGGATTGCCAAGCCTACTTGTTTACCGACACCTACAAGCAATGGACCCTCTTCCCCGACGGCGGCTATGGAGTGGATCCCACCACATCGCGTGCTGTGGACCTAGTGCCTGAGATGACCAAGTCGTGGGAGATTGGCGCCGACCTGCGATTCTTCCGCAACTGGACACGCCTCGACATCGCTTACTATTCGACGACGGTCGATAACCAGATTGTGACGGTGCGCGTGTCGCCCGCTTCGGGTGTGATTCTCCAGACCCGCAACGAGGGTAGCCTGAAGAACCATGGTATGGAAATCTCGTTGAACCAGGACATCATCAAGGCCACCGACTTCTCATGGACCGCTTTGGCCAACTTCTCATTCAACCGCAGCAAGGTGCTCTACCTGCCCAACGAGTTGACCGAGATCCAGGGCACCCAGTATGGCGACATCTTCCCCGTTGCCCGATTGCACGAGTCATCGACGGGTATCTCGGGTAAAGACTACGTGCGTGACCCCGAAGGTCGTGTCGTGTGTGACGAGAATGGTTATCCCATCATCGATGCCGCCAAGGGTCTTTACATCGGTAACCGTGAGCCCGACTGGCTGTTGGGCATCGGTAGCACGTTGCGTTACAAGAACGCGAGCCTGTCCTTCCTGTTCGACGGTCGCAAGGGCGGTGACGTGGTCAACGTTACGGGCCGCAGCCAGATCACCAACGGCATGAGCAGCCTCTATGACAAATATCGCAACCGAGAGTACATCATTGACGGTGTGCAGGCTGTCACCGGCCCCGACGGAACGACAACCTATGTCAAGAACACGACGCCCATCGTGCTTGACTCCTATTTCATCAACACCTATTACTCGACTGTATCGTCCAACTTCATCGAGGACGGTTCCTATATCCGCTTGAGTTATGTGACGCTGAGCTATGACATCGGCAAGCATTTCAAGCGCACTTGGCCCGTCAAGGGCTTGTCGCTCACCGCTACTGCACGCAACCTGTTCCTGTTGACCAAGTACCGCGGCAATGACCCCGCCGTGCTTGCAGGTACCGGCGGCGGTACCGGTAGCGCTGGTATCGACAATTACAACGTGCCCAGCACGCGCAGTTTCAATTTCACACTTAAAGCAACATTCTAAACAGGAGGCCAACGACTATGAAAAAGATCAAATTTTTAGCATTATTGATGCTGGTTGGCCTGGTGTCGGTGAGCTGCAAT
>JAEEGG010020274.1_pt1 | contig 13313 bp, 2 predicted proteins | sample 9134161 | NCBI WGS metagenome assembly JAEEGG01 (sample SAMN16246543, study PRJNA631951) | gut metagenome | biome: gut microbiome; feature: rumen; material: CR-attached | host: Bos | place: Iran: Karaj | collected 2018-10 | reverse complement strand
TTGCTCCAGAACGTCTGGCCTTTTCCGACTATGGCTGTCAGTGCGTGCCCGCCCATGAACTTCCGCGCAGGATCCGCTCCCTCGCCATACACCCCGTAGGTATTGACTAAATCGAAGATGGAATCTGACGCAAGCTCGATGCATTGTATCTTCGACCTCGAATCCCCTGGATTGCCTCCGGCATTCCTCAACGTGCCGCCGTCAAGCAAATACAGGTAGTGGTAGAGCCAGTATCTGCCGTTCATGTCAATGACGGAATCCGCGCCCGTCACCTTTATTTCGCGAAGGCGGACTAGCGACACGTTGTCGAAGATGTTGTAGCAGGCCTGCGCCAGAGCTGAAGGCGTCTTGTGGAAAGCGAATTTGAGAGTGTATGTGCCAGCCTCGGTGATCTTCACATAGCCGGAGGTCCTGGTGAACGAGTCAACCGACATTGGCGTCACGGTCACAAGTAGCCGCTCAACGCCGTCATGCACAAGGAGGACATCCACTGCAACACTAAGATCCGCGCTGCGTCTCGCATGGTTGAACGAATAGCGGTACATCCCTGGATCGGATATTTCCACACTCTGATAGAACTGCGCGGCGGCGGCGCCGTTCCTTTGGCTTCCACCCACCATGGCGAACTTTCCGACAGGCAGCTTGTTGCTGCAGTAGCTTCCTGCCGGCTGACGTCCGCACCAGTTTCCAGGCGATGCCGTCCATCCCGTCGCCCCATACCAGCTGGCGCCGGCATCTTCGTCGAACGAACCGTTCTGCAGCAGTTCAGGCATTCTGCCGAAAGGCCATGCGTCGCTGCTGTCATAGCCGTTGATGCCGCACTTCAACACGCCGTTCGCCACCTCCGTGCCGCCCGTGTATGTCTGGTCCCGCTTCGAAGCGGTAAGCGTGCCCGCGCCTGTCTTGAGCAGCTTCACAGGGCCGTCAATCGTCATGGATGCATTGTTCACGTTGCCCGCGATGTCCGCCACGAGAACAGCGCCCGGCTCGGACGACGTGACAGTGGACGCCTTGCTGCCGCCAATCAGCCACTCCGGCAGCTTCAGCGTCCGCCCGTTGAGATCGATTGTCATTCCCGCGGGGTATTCGAACACAAACGCCGTGAGCGCGATCTCGCCGTCGCCCGCTGGAAGCGCGAAGCCGTCTGTGGCAACAAACGCGCTGGGTGCGACGTTCTGTGCCGCGATGGCAACATATTCCTCGTACGAAGAGAAGCGCACCTGCATGTTGGCGGTAACGCCGTCCTCCCAGTCGGCCACCTCCACGTCGCCAGCCGTGTAGAACCTCCACTTGGACGCAGCGACATCCCATGTGGCGTATGCCGGTTCGGCGGCGCGTTTGACGTAGAGGCCGTCCGCCTGCACCGCCAGCGCATGCGTTTCGGAAACCACTCCACCGCGCACGAGCTCGAACGACACGTTGTCCTCCACCGGCGGCATCGACGCCCACGAAACCACCTTCTCGCCTATCGCCAGCTCGCGTTCGCCCACCTCGATCTTCACTGTTGCGTTCGGAGCGAAATCCAGAGTCTTTTTTCCGCCGGTGAACGACGACGTCGTCGACCATGCGTCGGCCTTCGCCGAAAGGTCGATCGTCGATCCGTCCTGCATCGAGCAGCCGTAGAAGTAAGCCGACTGCGGCGTAAACGTGCCGAAGACCTTCATCGCTGCGCTGCCCTCGTTGTAGTTGGCCGAATAGAATGCCTTGTAGTCGTGCACCGCAATAGGCGCGTTGATGCGCAAGGCGCAGGAGATGTTGAAATCGGCCGTGGCTGCGTCGATTCCCGCCTCTCCAGTGGTGCTCAGCCAGCCGCCGCTCGTCGTGTTGAATGTGCCGTTCTTTATCACCGCGTCGCGGAGAGCCAGATTGCCGCCAATCGGAATCGGCACGTCAAGCGTCTTCCCGCCGAGATCAATCGTGGCCGCAGCGGCTCTGAAGCCCACGATTCCGCAGTACTTCTCAGGCTGAAGCGTGGAATCCGCAGAGAGCGCCACGTAGGGAAATCCGATTTTGTCCGCGCTCACCTCGCCGTTGGCGTTCTTGATCGTGCCGCCCGCAAGATTCACGGAGTACATTCCGTAGCCTTCGTGTCCGTTCATGTCAAGCGTAGCGCTTTCGCCTACCGCGATCTCGCACTTCGAGCCGAAGATGACGTGGTCCACATGACACCACCATCCGTTCGACGCAGTGGCGAATTTGAGCGTATGGTCTCCAGGCGTGGCGATCTCCACGTCCGCGAAGAACTGGCGGAATCCGGTCTCCGTCACTGGCGTGACCTGCGCATTGAACACCGCGCCGTCTCCGTTCGAGATGCTGACGTCGGTTGTGGGGCCGTTATAGTCGCCGCCGCCCACCCAGGCGCCGTACTCGAAGGCAAAGCGATATGTGCCGGGATTGACCACCCTGAACGTCTGGGACACCGTGTGGCTCCAGCCGATCGAAAGGCTGAACATGTCCCATTCGTACTGAGGGTCGCGGAAATCAACCTTCCTGTCGTACTGCGACCAGTAGAAGTACGAGTTGAAAATGTACATCGAACTTTTGCTGGAAATCGTCCAGCCGTCAACATCTCCAAAGGCGTCGAGGTTGAGGTAGTCCTTGGTGGTGGCCATCTTGTCCGTGGCGAACTCTCCGTTCTCGATCAGATTCTCTCCTGGGCCGCCGAGAGGAAGGAACCTCGCGTTGACGCCGAGCTTGAGCGTGCCGGCGTTCACCGCCGTGCCGCCCCAGTATCTCTGCCCCTTCCTCGACGCCTTGAACGTTCCTGTGCCGTCCTTCACTAGCCTGACGTTGCCGCCGATTTCGACCGAGGTGTTCTCGTTCTCGCCGGACGCGACGTCGATGGTGAGCCCCGCAGCCTCGCCGGACGCGGAGTTCGTGATCGCGGAGCCCGTGAATTCGGCGGGCGTGAGGCCGGAGAGCTTGAGCGACTTGCCGTTCATGTCGATCGTCGCGGCTGGCGAAACGGGGAGCGCGCCGCAGCCGCGCCAGTCGGCGTCCGCGCCGAGCGTGATGGCGAGCGTGGAGGCGCTGGGCATGTCGGACCAGTTGGCTGGGTCCGTGAGATTCGCCGCGTCGCCACCGCCCGTCCAGGTTGTGGAGACAACCGCGCCAGACTTCTCTACGACAATGGTCTTTCCGTCGTCCATGACCCGCGGCGAGTAGTCGCCGCCGCTCACGAATCCGATGTACATGAGAGGCTCAATCTCCCCTTCCGGAAGCACAATTCCGCCCGTGCGCAGCACATATGCATCCGCCGTGGCCTCCGTCATGTCGAACATGAGCTTCGAACCGGCGGCAAACGTCAACTTTCCGGAAACGATCTCAGTCGTCCTGTCGGACAGATCGTATTTGAAGACGGCGCCTGCGCCAAGCTGTATGTTTTCCGGTTCAAGCCCGAACGGACACGAAAACGTCTCGCCGTCGCCGAGCACGAGCGTGTGCAGCGAGAGCAACACGTTGTCTATGATGTTGTAGGAATAGCTGGAACCGGTGGAGTCCGTGGCGTAGAGGCGAAGCGTGTAGCCCGACCCGTCAGCCAGCACGGCGGTGTCGCACATGAACGAGCCGACTGACTCCAGACCGTACGCATAGGAATGCGGGGTGAAGTAGGCGAGCGAGTTCGTTACGGCGCCGTCGGGACTGATCACCGACGCAAACACCTTCAGGAACCCGTACGATGTGTCGAGATTCCAGCCCATATAGTTGAGCGTGAGCCTGTATTTGCCCGGCGCAGGAACTGTAAACGTCTGCATCGCCTCCAATGGCATGTTTTCATTCCGTCTCCGTTCGAAGAAAAGAGCATGCGCGCCCAGGAGATCGGAGACGGCATGGCGGTCGGTTCCTTCGTTCACAAGCCCGAATCGGCTCGTGGGCGAAAGAGTCCAACCCTGCGGCTGCCCCTGCTTGTTGCCGTTATTGGCGTAGACGTAGTTGAGAGGCGTCGAAACGGCGCCGGTGGCGTCCATCTCGAAATCGCCGTTCTCTATGAGATTGACGGCTGCGGACGACGATGCGGGCACAATCGCAAAGCAGAACATCATCGCAGCAAAACACGACTTCATCGCTCTCATAATCCATCCTTTCTCATGATGTGGTCTCTCATCTTCTCTACTTGACTTGCTCAAGGTTTTAAGCTGAAGACATTATAGCACAATCTCCGCCGCTTTGCGACGGAGATTGCGATTTGAAACAGAATCCGTGAACGCGCGGCGCCGCTACCTCATAAACAGCACGGTGCCGCCGAGGCGCATCGCGTACACGCCGTCTTCGCGCGTCTGCACAACATACTTGCCGGAGTTGGCGGCGCGCACGAACGTAACATTGTCGGGTGCAGTCTCCCAGCCAACCACCTTCACGAAGCTCTGCGGAATGTCCTTGCGGTCGTGCAGATCGACGTAGATCGTGGAGCCGGCGGCGAATGTGGCCGTTACGAGGCCCTTCGTGCTGAGGCCCTTCGTGTTCCAGACCCCGGTCTTGCCCGAGATGTTGAGCGTGGCGCCGTTCTGCAGCGTGCAGCCGTAGAAGTAGTCAGAGACAGGCGTGAACACGCCATACACGTTGAGCGCCGCCGAGCCGGCGTTCCAGTCGTAGGCATAGCGGAACGTGTAGTCGCGCATCGAGGTGGCCACTGCCACGTTCACGGCGCAGTTGAGGTCGAAGTCCGTGTTCTGCGCCCTCACGCCGGTGTACTCGAAGTTGAGCGTGCCGCCGGATGTGACAGTGAACTTGCCCTCCGAGATCGTGGCGTTGTGCAGGCAGAAGGACTTGCCCGACGGGAGGTTCGTCACCACGAGCTCGTGCCCGCCAAGATCGAGCGTGAACGCGTTGTGGCCGGTGTTGACGAATCCGAACGAGGACGGCGCGCTGATGTACGAATCCGACTCGAGCTTCATAGTGGCGAGCATCGTCCATCCGTGGCTGAGATCGCCGCCGAGATTCGCGATTGTGCCTCCGTCAAGCACGACGATGTTCTGGTACGGGCCATTCCGACCAGAGGTGGTGGTGCGGCCGTCGATGTCGAAGAGCGCGCCTTCGCGGATGGTGAGGTCGTCGTCCGTCGTGGCGTTGGGATATGCGTCCGTGCGTGCCCTCATGTAGCCGTCTGCCACCTCCGTGCCGCCGATGTACGTCTGGCCGGTCTTCGTGGGCAGATACCAGCCCGCGCCATCCTTGAAGAGCCTCACTCCGCCGGTTATGGCCACGCCCGCGTTGTACGCGATCTCCCCTTCCGGCACATCGACGTGTAGCTCGCCCATGTGCGACCTGTCGAAGCGCCACTTCCGCTCAAGATACGCCGTCATCTCAAGACGCTCCGCCTCGGTGAGCTCCCTGTCGAAGCAGATGAGCTCGGAGAGCTGTTTGCCGCCGTTGCGGTAGATGTTGCCCGTCTTGCAGTTGCGGTCAGTGTTGATTCTGTCGCTCTGGCAGCCAGTGTTCATCACTGCGCAGATCACCTGGAACGTCTCCGAAGGGATGACCTCCGCATTCTTGGTGACAAGCCTTGTGCCGTTCCAGATGGATGCGAACTTCGAATGCGTGTCGTTCGAATACTGCCCGGAAGCGCCGCGGTGGAAGTTGTACGCCGACGTGTCGCCCAGCAGGAACGCCGCCTCCGTCTTTGCGATCTTCACCACCCAGAAGACGGTGCGCAGGCCGGTCAGGCGCGTATAGGCCATGTCCATTCCGCTCCCAGCCGCGCCGAAGTCCACCGTGGGAATTCCGTATGTCGTCGTGTCGTACACGGGCGCAGTGGTGGCGCTGGCCACTCTGCGCGAGGAGTCCTTCGACGTCCACCTCTGCACGTTCCCGTTCGAGTTCACCTCAAGCGAGGAGGCGTCGCTCGCGTCGAGCCAGAACGTGCTCTGCGTCGCCACAGTCGGCGCAGTGACGTTCGCATCCAGCGTCCTTGTGGTCCTGTTGTCGCACTTGACTGTGCCCGTTCCGTCTAGGGTGGAGACGTACAGCTTGTGCCCATTGAGGTCGATCGTCGAGTTGATCTGCGCGTCAAGTCCGCGCCAGTCGCAGTCGGCAGTGAGCTTGCAGTCGCCGAGTTCGACCACGGCGTACTTCATTCCGCAGCCGACGGGGATCTGAATGTTCACGTCGCCGCCGATGTGCACCACGGTGACGTCGCCAGGAAGTCCGTCCTGCACCTGCGAGCCGGCCGGATTGAGGCACGTCCAGTTGGCTGGGTTCGCCACGTCGCCGTCACCCGCCGAGCCTGTCCATGTGGCGTCGACCACGAGGTTGTCGATTCCCTCGCCGCCGTAGTAGATGCCGTCGGGCAGCACCACGAGAGGCTGCGCGGCGCTTGCGGCCGTGGCCTCGCTCCACGCGAAGGTCGCGTTAGGAATGGCGGACCACGCCACAAGCTGCTCGCCTACCGCGGGCGTGCGCTCGCCGAGCTCGACCGTCACGGTCGCGCCATCTGCGAAAGCCACCTCGCGCGCCGGGACGCCGCGCGGCATCATCGCGTTCAGCACGGCGGTTCTGCCGGAGAGGTCGAGCGTGGAGCCGTCCTGCATCGTGCAGGCGTAGAAGTCGTCCGCAATAGGCGCGAAGCGCCCAAGCACGTTGAGCGCCGCAGTGCCCTCGTTCACCGCCGCGCTGCCGATCTCCACCACATAGTCCAGCACGGTGAGCGGCTGCACGAGCGACAGCGCCGCGCCGTCCATCACCAGCGTGGCGGTGTTCGCGACGGTGGCAGCCTTGTCCACGCGCAGCCAGCCGTCGCCCGTCACGCGGAACGTGCCGTTCGTGGGCGGCGTGTTGTGGTAGAGGCGCAGAGTCTTGTCCGCGGCGATGTTGGCCGTGAGCGTGTGGCCCGCCATGTCGAACGTCATATGGCAGTTCTGGGCATGGCCCCAGAAGGTGACGGTGTTGTCGATCGCCATGTACGAATCTGCCGTGATGCGCAGGTAGTTGCCCGCTCCGTAGCTGTCATTCGTCATGTCGTAGCCGCTGCGGTTGGCGTACGTGCCGCCGTTGAGCACCACGGTGTACGTGCGGCAGTCGTAGTTGCCGCCGAGGTCGATCTCGGCCCCGGAATCCACCACGAGCTCCGTGACCGCGCCGCCGAGCTCATGTTCATAGCCCACGTGCGTGAGCGCGTTGCCGCTCGTAAGAAGGCGCAGCAGACCGGCCGTCACGTGCGTGCCGCCGAGGAAGCTCTGCGTCTTCTTCGCCGGCACGAACTCGCCCGCGCCGTCCTTCACGAACTTCATGTTGCCGCTGAGGACGACCGATGTGTTCATCACGCTCTCGCCTTCGGCCACCTCCACGTGCAGCTCGCCAGGCGCAGCGCCCTCCTCAACTTCGTCGCCTTCCACGAACGCGCCCGTGCCCGCGTTCGCGATGAAGTTGTACTCCTTCAGCGCGGGCTGGTATTCCACCACTCCCACCATGCCGTCGGAGAGGCGTTTCGCGGGATAGTATATGCGCGAAGGCGATTCGGCGCCCGCAGGGGTGATGCTCAGGTAGTAGAGCTTGAACGAGCCGTAGTTGCCGAGGTTCGCGTCCATTCCGTTGTGGTGCGAGGCGAAGATGGAGAGCGCGCTCGCGGGCGTGAAGTCGCCGGCCGTCATCGTGGCCACCTCCGCGCCGTTTATCGTGCACACGAGCGTGGACCCGTTCGCCGCCAGCACGTAGTCGACGCCGGCCGCGGAGGTCTGCGTGGCGCTTGCCTGCCCGCCGATGCGGTCGAAGCGGAATCTGTTGCCGATCGCGAAGCACGTGAACGACCTGTCTGCGGTGTTAGTGCCGCGCGCGCACCAGATGGCCTGGTTGCCGGAGACCGTGGCGAGGTTGATCTTCGCCTCGATCGTGTCGGTGGCGGCAGGCGTGTACGGCGTGTTGATGCGCTGTGCACCCGCGCCCTTGATGTAGCTCAGGCGCTTGTAGCCCACTGGGAAGCGGTCGTCGGTCACACGCCCGGGGCCGATCAGCGAGGTGACGAAGAGCTTGTGGCCCTGAAGATCGACGATGCCGTTGAACCGCACGGAGTCGCCAAGGCCGCGCCAGTCGCAGTCCGCCGTGAGCGTGCAGTTCCCCACGTCAACGGAAAGATACCTGACGCCTGATTCGGCAGGCATCTGCGCATTCACGTCGCCGGCGAAGTGCACCTCCGTCATCATTCCCGGCACGCCGTCCGCCACCGCCTGCGCCGACGCGTTGGTGCACGCCCAGTTGGCCGCGTTCGCAACGTCGCCATCGCCGCCCGCGCCCGTCCAGTGCGCCACCACCACCATGTTCGGACCCGGCTCGCCGTAGTATATTCCCGTCGCGTCGGCATGCAGCGCGGGCGCGCCGCCCGCCGCCGTTTCCGCATCCCACTGGAACGTCACGTTCGCGGGCGCCGCGCTCCACGCGACGAGCCGCTCGCCCTGCTGGAGCGTGCGCCCATGCACGTCCACCGTCACCGTGCCGCCCGCGAAGGAGAGCGTGCGGCCAGAGACGTCGTTCCTGGCGGGGAACACGTCCGTGCGCGCGGAGAGGTCAAGCGTGGAACCGCCGGCCATCTTGAAGTTGTGCAGGTAGTCGCTCGCCGGGCGGAACACGCCGTGCACCGTCAGAACACCGTTGCCGCCCGCAGCAGTGGCCGCTGGAGTGCGCACTGTAATGTCCTTCACGTCGCCGTTCACCGCAAGATTCAGTTCGCAGCCGATGTCGATGTTCGCCGTCGAGGCGCGCAGCGACGTCTTGTCTATCGCCAGCATTCCCTCGTCCTTCTTCAGAGTTCCGTTCTTCAGCTCGGTGTTGAACACGTTCGTTCTTTCGCCCGCGAACGAGAGCGTGTGCCCGTCAAGCTCCGCCGTGCACGGCGTGTAGCCGGTGCCGATGAAGTCGTATCTGCTCATCATCGAGTCGGCCGCAAGCGTCAGGTATTCGAGCTGGGCTGCGCCAGTGCCGCGCAGCGCGCCCGAGTTGTCGATCGTGCCGCCGTCGAGCACGAAGTGGTACTGGAAGAAGTCGTTGAGGCTGGGAACGTCGAACACCGCTCCGCTGCGCACGTATATCATGCTCTCGACAGAACCCACTTCCAAGTTGACGCCGTAGCTGGAGCACATCAAGCAGCCTGCCGTCACGTCGGTGCCGCCGCTGTACAGCTGCTGCGTGCGCGCAGCGCGGAACGTCCCCGCGCCGGCCTTCACGAACTTCATGTTCCCCTGGAACACGATCGATGAGTTCGTGACCGTGCGGCCATCTTCCACGTCAAGCACCAACTCGCCGGAACCGGCCATCCACTTGCGCTGCAGATACTCGGCCACGGAGACTCTGTCGGCGTCCGAAAGCACAGTGCTGAAGAAGACAACCTCGGAGAGATGGCGGCCGCCGGTGCGCTGACCGTTGCTGAGATGGCGGTCGTCGGTGAGCGAGTCGCTATTGCAGTTCTGCGAGGTCACTATCGAGATCACGTGTAGTCCCGCGTCAAGATTCTCGTTGAAATGGTTCACCTTCGTCGAGCCATCCCACACGCCGGAGTACTTAGAATACGAGCTGTGCCCGTACTGGCCGTTCCCGCCGCGGTGGAAGTTGTACGAACCGCTGCCGCCGTTGCGGTCGCCAAGCAGGAACGCGTTGCTGTTCTTGTCGATGCGGATCACAAGGAACACGGTGCGCAGGTTCGTGAAGCGGTCGTACATCAGGTCGTGGCGGCTGCCTACCGCGCCAAAGTCGAGGGCTGGTATGCCCCAGAGCGTTCCATAGGTGGGCGCGATTGCGGAACTGACGTCGGCGGCCTCGGAAGTGCCGGGCAGCGCATTGGAGCGCGCAACGCGCTGCGAGGCGTCCTTCGACGTCCATGAAAGCACGTTTCCGTCGCCGTCCTTCTCGATCGTCGATGCATCTGCGGCGTCAAGCCAGAAGCACGCGTTCTGCATCACGGCCGGCGGCGCCGCCGTCGAGTCGAGGAAGTAGCTGCCCTTGATCGTGCCAGCTCCGGGAAGGTCGGCCGCGAGGAGCCTCTTTCCGTTCAGCTCTATCACGCCTTCGATGGTGAAGTTGCCGCCGAGGCCGCGCCAGTCGCAGTCTGCCGTGAGCGTGCAGTCCGCGATCGTGAGCGACGCGTATGAGAGCGTCTGGCCAGGCGGACAGTTGAACGTGGTGTCGCCGCTGATCGTGATCTCTGTGGTCGCGCCTGGCACAGCTCCCGCCACAACATTGCCCTCCGCGTCAAAGCACGTCCAGTTCGCGGGATCGTTCACGTCCGCAAGGTCGCCCTCGCCCTTCCACGTGGCGGTGACGGGCGTATCCGCAGGCACGAACACAGCGGTGAGCGACATGTCGCGCACGGTGTTCACGATGATCGAGGCATCCCTCGCGGACCCTTCCACGATCAACCCAACGTCGCCCCTCCACTCTTCGAACCTGCTGCCGGCGGACGGCGTTGCGACCACCTTGACGCTGTCATGGATGTCCACCGTCGCGGGAGACGTCGCGTTTCCGCCAACCGTGACCGTTCCCGAGCCTTCGCACGCCGTGGTGATCGCGGCCGTCTCGTCGGCGCGCGCCTCGGTGGGAACACGGTCCGGACCCAGCCTCGCACTCCACGTGAGCTGCGTGTCGCTGAGCGCCTTCTTCCACACGCGCACTTCGTCGTACGTCGCGGAGGCGTCGCTGTCGTTGTAGAACGAACGGCCGAGGAAGAAGTGCCAGCCGGAGAGCGAGGATGTCGGGAACTCAGTCTTCGTCGTCGCGGAAGACGAGGCGATCACATACCCGGTCGCGACGTCGCGCTTCGACCACTTCACATCGACGAATCCGTCCGCACGCGGCGTGAGCGTCATCGAGATGTGGAACTTCGTGCCGAGTTCGAAGCCGCCCAGCTTGTCCTCGCCGCGGAACACCTCACCCACGTTGCGGTAGTTGAGGTTTGCGCAGTCGCTCGCGGCCGTGGTGCCGCGCGTCCACGAAATCAGCAGATAGTCGCCAGTGTCCGAGCCGATGTCGAACACGCGCGACCAGTTCTGGACGGCGTTCTGCGTGGCCCACACTTCGATCGTGACCGGGCCATCCTCCAGCGGGAAGCAGCCCGTTCCAAGATCAACGCAGCTCGTGCCGCGTCCACCGCCGCGAAGCACTATCTCAGTGGGGCTGGCGTCGTCGTTCCAGCTCGTGTAGCCCTGCGCCGCGCCGTCGCGGCCGCCAACGGAGTCCTTGCAGTCGCCGTTGAAGCTCCAGCGGTGGATGAGATCGGAGGCGGCGAGGTCGATGCCTTCGAACGTGTCGTATTCGGCGACGAGCGAGATGGAGCGCGAGATGCATATCGTCACCTCCGGCGAGGTGAGGGCGCCTTCAACGATCGCCGTCGTGTCGCCCGTCCAGCGAAGGAAGAACTTGCCGGCAGGAGCAGTTGCCCTGATTCTGGCGCGCGTGTTGAGAGCGCACTCCGCGACGGTGGCGGAAGCGGCGGCCGCGCCGCCGTCGATCGACACCGTGCCGCCTTCGGGAACGGACACCGTTGCCGCGCCGGAGAACTTGATGGTTCCGTCCGCATTCCACGAATATCCCTCCGGCAGATCGATGTCGACCGGCTGCACGCCATGGAAGCGCACCCTGTCGATTGCGCGGTTGACAGCAATCTCGGCGGGCGTGAGCGGACGGCTGTAGAGCCTGAGGCCGTACATGACGCCGTGGTAGGACCATTTGGCGTTGTTGTAGTAGCCAAGACCCGGCGACTTCTGCGTCCAGCTGTCGTTGCCAAGGCGCTCGGTCATCTGGTTGCCGTCGAAGTAGAACGTATCCGCCACCATCGAGCTCGGCGTGCCGTATCCGGCATAGACGTGATGCGGCACATTGAGCGCGGAGGAACAGGCCCAGCCCTGACCGTCGTTGAACTGCACGAACTCGCCCACCCCGCTCTGGTCGTACAGCACAAATCCCTTGAAGTTGCCGAAGCCGAACATGCAGGGCGCGTAGTTGGTGCGCGACTCCTCCAGGTACGCAAGATCGAATGAGGCGTACTCCGTGCCGTTCACTGGCACGCTGTCCTGGAACTGCGCGGCAAGGGAATAGGCACCTTCGGGGAAGCGCAGGGCGTTCTCGGTCCACGTGCAGCCGGCGATCAGCTGGCCAAGCCGGTGGTTGTTGCCAGAAAGGTCATGCCAATAGACCGCAGACGAATCGTGCACGCCGCGTCCGGCGTTGTCGATGCCGTCCCAATGGGCCACCAGGCCCTCCTGCACGTACATGTCGCTGCCAGTGGCGCCGAACGCGCCAGAGAATGCAGCACAAAAAGCCACCGCGCCAACCGCCGCAGCCAACCTCGTTTTTCCGTTCTTCATTGTCCGCTCTCCTAATTTTTTGTAGGAAATTCAACAACCTCCAAGGCATGCCGAAGACACGCCCTCCCAATCATCAGTTGCAATTATATCACAATGCGGAATGAAGGTCTATAGGATTCTGTCGCCCCAGAAGGCCACCGAGACTTCGGGGCAGAGCGGATCGGCCTCGTGCTTGGACCTGCGGATCTTGGCGGCCTTCAGGCGACCCGTCTTGTGGCCCAGCTCCCACAAATGGCCGAAGACGATTCTCTTCGGCTGCACCTTGCGCACCGCCTCGGCCACGTCTATGCCGCATCCGGGGAAGAAGAGCCACAGATCGGGCCGCCCCCAAGTGGTGCCAACCTTTTTCTCGCTTCCGTTGCCGCTGTCGCCGGTATGGTAGATGATGAAGTTTCCCACGCGGATCTCGAAGGCCGTGGTGAAGTCCACGAGATAATTGTTGTGGTCGATGAGGGAGGTTCTGATCTCGACGTCCTTGATCTTGAAGGTCTTCTTCGCGCGCGTGTAGCCGCCGTTCTGCATCCAGTTCTTCCCGACCTTGCGCCAATCAGCCGCGCCGTAGTTGTCAAGGAAGTTCGATATCACCGTCTTTCCGGCGCCGTTCATCGCACTATAGAGGTCGGCGCGGAAGTGGTCGCCGTGGTTGTGCGTCACGAGTTCGAAGTCGAGGCGCGGGGCGAGCTCGGCTGCGCGGCGATGCACGAGGTCGATGGAGAAGAGCGCCTCCTTCGTCTTCACCACATAGCCCATGTTGTACACGCTCCACACGGCAGGCGCGCCTTCAACCTTCGTCTTGGCGATTCCGCGCAGCATCTTCTCGAAAGACTCCTCGAGCTTCTCGAGAGCGAAGAGACCACGCGTGTTGCCGTCGCGAAGATATGCGGAGTACATCTGGGGTGTCACGCGGTTCGTCTCGCGCTCCCACATGTCGAGCGGCTCCTCTGGCTGAGACGCCTGCGTCGACGTGGCTGGCGGATTCTGCGTTGGCATTTTCGCAGAGGTTGATGATGGATTTTGCGGTTTCGTTTC
>JAEEGG010020273.1_pt1 | contig 13313 bp, 9 predicted proteins | sample 9134161 | NCBI WGS metagenome assembly JAEEGG01 (sample SAMN16246543, study PRJNA631951) | gut metagenome | biome: gut microbiome; feature: rumen; material: CR-attached | host: Bos | place: Iran: Karaj | collected 2018-10 | reverse complement strand
CGTCTCTGTACCGGCTTCAGACCGTCCCGCACATCGGGAAGCGCGCGGGAGGCGATAACCGACATCGCGTATTCAACAAAGGATTTCTCCATCATTTTTTTCAAATCGACGTCATCGATTTTATCAAAAATATGATCGTCCATTACATTAATATCGTCCATACTATATCCTCAGTCCCTGTTCTTTCGGTTTTCCTGCGTCAAATGTCAAGGTTTTCCGCGTACTTCGCGTTCTCTTCAATGAAGATTCTTCTCGGCTCGACTTCCTCACCCATCAGAGTGGTAAATGTGAGGTCGAGTTCGGAGAGGCTGTCCTGATCCATATTCACGCGGCGAAGTATCCGGTGCTTCGGATCCATCGTGGTCTCCCACAGCTGGGAGGCATCCATCTCACCGAGACCTTTGTAACGCTGAATCTTGTTATTCTGGTCGCGGCCGATTTCCGAAAGGATTCCGTTCAGCTCGTCGTCGCTGTACGCGTACCAAACCCTGTTGCCGCGCTCCACCTTGTAAAGCGGAGGCATTGCGAGGTATACGTAACCCTGCTTAATCAGCTCCGGCATGAACCGGTACAGGAAGGTGAGGAGCAGCGTGCTGATATGCGCGCCGTCCACATCGGCATCGGTCATGATGATGATCTTGTGGTAACGAAGCTTTTCGATATTGAAATCCTCATGAATGCCGGTACCGAACGCGGTAATCATGGCGCGGATCTCGTTGTTCTCAAGAATGCGGTCCAGTCTCGCCTTCTCAACATTCAGAATCTTACCGCGGAGCGGAAGAATTGCCTGCGTCGCGCGGACACGGGCGGACTTTGCGGAACCGCCTGCGGAATCTCCCTCTACGATGAAGATTTCACATTTGCTGGGATCCTTCTCCGAACAGTCGGCGAGCTTGCCGGGAAGACTCTGGCTCTCAAGCGGGGATTTGCGGCGGGTCAGGTCTCTCGCCTTCCTGGCGGCATCACGGGCGCGCTGCGAAAGTACCGACTTCTCGACGATGATCTTCGCAACGGCGGGGTTCTGCTCCAGATAGTACGTAAGCTGCTTGCTCACCACGCTGTCCACGGCGCTTCGCGCCTCGCTGTTTCCGAGCTTCTGCTTCGTCTGTCCCTCGAACTGCGGTTCCGGAAGCTTAACGCTGATGATTGCGGTAAGACCTTCGCGGATATCCTCGCCGTCAAGCGCCGGCTCGTTATCCTTGATCATCTTGTTGGCCCGCGCGTAGGAGTTGATCGTCTTGGTTAACGCGTTTCGGAAACCGATCAGATGCATGCCGCCTTCCGGCGTCGTGATATTGTTTACGAAACTGTAACAGTTATCGTTATAAGCGTCGTTGTGCTGCATCGCAACCTCAACGGTTACCTCGCCGACGGCGCCTTCGCAATAGATGATGTCGTCGTAAAGCGCCGTGTTGCCCTTATTCAGATACTGCACATATTCTTTGATTCCGCCTTCGTAATGGAACACCTTGGTTACCGGTTCCGGATCACGAAGATCGGTAAGGGTTATCTTCAGTCCCTTCGTCAGGAACGCCATCTCCCGAAGACGCTGCTTTAATGTTCTTGCGTCAAATGTGATGTCGTCGAAGATCGTAGCATCCGGATAGAAGGTAATTGTGGATCCGGTATCGTCGGCATCGCCGATGATCTTAAGATCCGATACCGCTTTACCGCGCTCGTAGCGCTGGAAATACTGGTGACCGTCTCTTCGGATGATTACCTCAAGCCACTCCGAAAGCGCGTTAACAACGGAAGCGCCTACACCGTGAAGACCGCCGGATACCTTGTATCCTCCGCCGCCGAATTTGCCGCCGGCGTGCAGGATGGTAAATACAACCTCAACGGTGGAAATTCCCTTCTTCTCGTTAATCTCTACCGGAATACCGCGCCCGTTATCCTTTACGGTTACGGAGCCGTTCGCGTTAATGCTCACGTTAATCTCCGTACATACGCCCGCAAGCGCCTCATCCACCGCGTTATCCACAATCTCGTAAACAAGGTGGTGAAGTCCACGCTCCGACGTACTTCCGATGTACATACCGGGGCGTCGCCGAACCGCTTCCAGTCCCTCTAGGATCTGAATCTGTTCCGCGCCGTACTCCTGATTCTGATTCTGACTCATACAAACCTCCAAAATATTTCAATCCCACGTAATCCGTTAGGAAAATTATACCGAATAAATCTGATTGCCGCTTACGCGGTAGATCGTATTGCCCTCCGGCCGGCATGCGACAAATTCCTCCATACCGGTACAGGTAACAATCGTCTGGACATCCTGCATCTCATTTAAAAGCTGCAGCTGCCGGTTCCGATCCAGTTCGGAAAGCACATCGTCAAGAAGAAGCACTGGCGTATCATGAATGGTCTTCCTTGCTAACTCAATCTCCGCAAGCTTCAGAGCCAAAGCCGCCGTTCGCTGCTGTCCCTGCGATCCGTATGTCCGGACATTATTGCCGTTAATGAATAACGACAGGTCATCCCGGTGCGGACCCACCGACGTAAACTTCAAAGCGGTATCCCGCTCCAAGCTCTGAAAAAGCATATCTTCAAAATGCTCTTCGCTGCAGTTCGGCTCGTACACAACCTTCAACGCTTCCTTCCCTTCGGTAAGGGTTGCGTGTTTCTCCGCGACAATCGGAAGAATCTCTTCAATGAACTTTCTTCTCGCCCGGATCAGATATGAACCGTACTTAACAAGCTGCAAATCCCACACCGAAATCGTGCTTTTCAAAGACGGATTCGCTGCAATCTGTTTTAACAGATCATTCCGTTGCATCAGCGTCCGGTTATAATCCGCAAGATTGCTGCAATAGATCTTATCCGTCTGGCATAATTCTAAATCAAGAAACCTTCTTCGCTCCTCCGGCCCGTTCTTCATCATCGAAAGATCATCCGGACTGAAGGATATAGCATGCAGAAGCCCGAGTAGCTCCGCGCTTCTTCGGATCGTAATTCCGTCGATTGCCAGTCCCTTTTTCTTATTCTTCTTAAGATGGATGTCAATCTTATGCGGAATGTCCTGCTTCTCCGTATAGACACGGACATGCGCCTCTTCCTGCCCGAACCGGATCATCTCCCGGTCCTTGCTTCCGCGAATGGACTTCGTGGTCGTCGCCAGGAAAACAGCCTCAAGAATATTGGTCTTTCCCTGCGCGTTATCCCCGTATAAAAGGTTTACTCCGTCGGAAAACTCCACATCTAACGTTTCATAATTCCGAAAATTATTCAGTTGCAGTTTTTTGATTCTCATTCCGAAGAAACCCGTTTATTTCTTTGCGGAAATCCGGAAAGACTGCCCTTTCACTTCCACAACATCGCCGTCATATAATTTGCGGCCGCGGCGAAGATCAACCTCTCCGTTCACCCGTGCCTCACCGTCCGTAATCAGCTCTTTCGCATCCACGCCGCTGTCACAGATGCCGGCAAGCTTCAGCGCCTGCCCGAGCTTTATGAACTCATCTCTTATCGTTACCGTTTCCATAAAACTACCTTCCTACAAAGTTCACGGGAAGAATCAGATAAATGTAATTGTCTTCCGCGTCACGAAGGAAGCAGGGCTGCTTGGCGGTTGTCAGATAAAGCGTGATGTCCTCATCCTCAACTGCGCGAAGCGCGTCCATCAAAAACTTCGGGTTGAAACCGATCGTCAGGTCATTACCTTCCTTCATTGCCGTAATGTCTTCATCCATTGTTCCGATGGAGCTGTTCATGTTGAAGGACATTACGCCGTCACGGATGTCTATAATAACCGGACGCTTTTCGGATTCCTTAACCAAAAGAATGGCACGGTCGATACAGTCCGTAAAATCCTTCTTGTTTACGATAACCTTCGTCAGATAAGAAGAATTGATCATCGGATTTACGTTGTAATACTTTCCTTCGATCAGACGGGATACGACAACCGTTGTTCCGAATTCGAAGATCACCTGGCGGTCCATAAAGCAGATACATACTTCGTCATCGATATTGCCGCTCATGATCTTGCTGATCTCATTGAGCGTCTTACCGGGAATGATTACCTGGCATTTGTCGGATTCCGCTCTCAGCTGAATGTTTCTTATTGCAATCCGATGGCCGTCGAGCGCGGTGATGCGGAGCTTATCTCCTTCCACCTCGAAGCATTCACCGGTCATGATCGCATTGTTCTCATTGGCGGAGATTGCGAAGATGGTTTTTGAAATCATCTCTTTCAAAGTATACTGGGACATCTTCACGACATTCGTTTTCTCGTAATCCGGAAGCGGCGGAAAATCCTCTCCGCTCGTACCGGAAATCTTGAACTTCGCCTTGCCGCAGGTGATCATCATGATATAATCTTTGTCCGTTTCCAGGAAGACGATGTCCTCCGGAAGCTTTCTTACGATATCGGAGAAGATTCTTGCGTTGATCGCAATCTTACCGGGAGTATCGACACGGCAGGAAAGACGGGTTTCGATTCCTATCTCCATATCGTTGGTCGTGATAACCAGCTGCTCTGCATCCGCCTTTAAAAAGAAACATTCAAGAACCGGATACGAGGTTTTGGAAGGAACCGCCCGAAGGGCAATGTTCAAAGCGTTCATAAGTTCGGATTGATTGCAGATGACTTTCATAATTTCTCCTTCCGCCGTTTCGGCGATTTTGCATGATGATGTATGTTTAATTTTTTATTCGTATTATTATAGCCAGTGGATATGTGGATAAGTGGGCAAAATGCTTATTCCGTAAGGGATTCCTGATTTCATAAAGCCGTGAACTTTTCGGGATGAATCTTCGGAAAATGAGGATAACTTTTCGGATTCTTCGGTTACGAAAAATCCTATTCCGAAATCGAATCAAAACAGAAAAATCCATCCGAAAAATATCAAATGCTTATCCGATGCTTATCAAACACTTATCAAACGGTTATCCGATAAGTTATCCACAGGTTATTCGATATTGATTTTCTTCTTAAGTACTTCAATTGCCGAAGCAATGTTAGGATCGTTCTCAATATCCTCCTGGACCTTGCCGTATGCGTAGTGTACGGTGGAGTGATCCCGGTTGCCGATGGCCTTTCCGATTTCATCAAAGGAAAGGGTTGTGAATTCCCGGCAGAGATACATCGCAATCTGTCTCGGGTATGCGATGTTACGGCTCTTATTCTTCGAAAGCAACTGGTCGGAAGTAATTCCGTACTGCTCCGCGACAACTTCGAGGATGAAGGGAAGCGTAACGGTCTTCTTCATCTCCGGGGAGATATAATCTTTCAATGCTTCCTCTGCAAGCTCCATCGTAATCTTACGGTTCTGCAGTCTTCCGAGTGCAACCACCTTCGTAAGGGCACCTTCGAGTTCCCGGATGTTGGAACGGATATTGTCGGCAATATATACGAGAATCTCGTTATCGATCGTCAGACGGTTCTGTTCCGCCTTCTTACGAAGAATTGCCATTCTTGTTTCGAAAACCGGTGGCTGGACGTCTACGGTAAATCCCCACTCGAGTCTGGAACGAAGCCGTTCGTCAAGAATCTGCAGGTTTTTAGGATGCTTATCGGAGGAAATAATGACCTGTCTTCCGGAGTCCCGCATCTCATTGAAGGTATGGAAGAACTCTTCCTGGGTTCTTTCCTTATTTATAATAAACTGTATATCGTCAATCAAAAGCACGTCATTGCTTCTGTATTTCTTCCGGAACTCCTCTAATGAGTTCGAACTTCCGGATCCGCTCCTTATGGCGTTAACCAGTTCGTTCGTGAAGGTTTCGCTTGTGATATACAAAACCTTAAGCTCCGGATTGTGCTCCATGATATAGTTTGCGATGGAATACATCAGGTGTGTCTTTCCGAGTCCGGGGCCGCCGTAGATATAAAGCGGATTATATAAAATCTCGCCGGGCTGCTCCGCAACGGCAAGCGCTGCCGCATGGGCATTGCTGTTGTTGTCGCCGACAACGAACGAATCGAATGTATAAAGAGGATTTAACAGGCGGGAGAATCCGGATGACTGAAAACGTTCCTTATGCTTTCTTTCATCATCCTGTTTCTGAATCTGAGACTTTGATACAAATTCCACCTCGAAGTCCTCATAGATGACTTCTTCAATGGCTGTTTTAAAGAAAAACCCGTAACGATTCCGGATAAAAGCAAGCCCGATGGGATGTACAACGGTATCATCCACAAGGAGCGTCACAATATTATCTTCGAGATCGTATATCTTAAGAGGCTGAAGCCAGGTACGGTAGGAAACTTCGGAAATATTGTAATTATTCTTCATGTATTCGAGGATGTCGCCCCAACGTTCCTCGAGCATCTGTTTCGTGTACATAAGAACCCTCCGGATTAACCGTATTCTTCCGAAAAACGGAATTCTTCTCCATGGTCGAAATAACACTTATATTATAATATAAGTGGGGTAATTTTACAAGTGCTTTTAGCCTATACGAAACAAACTATTTTTTATACGATAGGAACGCATTAAATCAATCAAATTTGCATTTTTCGGAAAATAAGAGACATTTTTAACCTGATAATGCCTTTTTTGCGAAAATTCAGGCAATTCAGCGGAAGTCACCACAGCCCCATTTTGGTGATTGACTTTTGTAACCTCTTTCACTATAATAGAGAATGCAATTTTATCGAGTCCGGAAAGGAGGGTCCCGTTATGAAGATGACATTTCAGCCGAAGAAGAAGAGCCATGCACGTGTTCACGGTTTCCGTCAGAGAATGCTTACAGCAAACGGAAGAAAGGTTTTGTCTGCAAGAAGAGCAAAGGGCAGACACAATATTTCCGCTTAGGCTGCAGTTTATGTAGCCTTTTTTCTTGTGTCTGATTCAGGGAACCGGTGAAGGGAGGCCTGACAGATGAAGATTATCTCCCTGCATAAAGGGAAGGAATTTTCCGAGGTTTATACGAAGGGAAGTTCCAAAGCGAACAAGTACCTTGTTATGTATGTACATGACAACGGACTTTCTTACAATCGAATAGGAATCAGCGTAAGCAAGAAGGTCGGAAACAGTGTCGTGAGGCACCGGATCCGGCGGTTGATTAAAGAAAGCTTACGCCTAAACGGCGACCGGTTCAACATCGGGTTGGATCTCGTCGTCATTGCAAGAGGAACGGCAAAGGACAGAACTTATCAGGAGATAGCCGGCGCGGTGTCGCATTTGGCGCAGCTCCACAATATTGTATCATGAAATATTTATTACTTGTTTTCATTCGTTTCTATCGTAAATACCTGTCCGGGCTTAAGGGGAGGTCCACCTGTATCTATACGCCTACCTGTTCCGAGTATGCAATGGAAGCTATTGAAAAGTACGGTGCAATTAAAGGAAGTTATCTTGCGGTTCGCAGGATTCTCCGGTGTCATCCTTTTCACAAAGGAGGATACGATCCCGTACCTTAATTGGGAGGACCATTCATGAATTTTATATTTTTGGCCCAGGTGACCGGCATTTTGCGGCCGTTTGCCTGGATTTTAGGTAAGATCCTGTATCTTATCTATCTTTTGATCGACTGGTTGGGAATACCGAACATTGCTTTATGTATCGTACTCTTTACCATCGTGATCAAGATGCTGACCCTTCCGCTTACGATCAAGCAGCAGCGCACGGCCAAGGTTTCCGCCAAGATGCAGCCTGAGATTCAGGCCATTCAGGAAAAGTATCGCGGCGTGGACCGGAGCGACCGGGAAGCGATGATGCGCATGACGGAAGAGCAGCAGGCAGTATATCGGAAATACGGGACAAGCCCCTTCGGCGGGTGTCTTCCCCTGATTCTGATGTTTCTGATCATCTTCGCTCTGTATCGCGTTATCTATGCAATTCCGACTTACGTTACGCCGGTCAAGGACATGTACCGTCCGATCTCGGAAAGCATCATGAAGGAACTCGGCGAGGAAGTTGAGGTTTCCGGCGAGAAGACCGGCAATACCTACACTGCGACGTATCTTTCCGAAGACGCGACTGCCGCTTTGAAGGAATTCCTTTCCGTAAACGGCGCATCGCTTCGTGACAAGAAGACGCGTAACGCAACCAAATGGGACGAAGACCAGGTTATCGACGCACTTTCTTCCTTCAGCACTTCCGCTTGGGATGATTTCCTAAGTGGAAAGATCATGTACAGTGATGACAAGATCAACGAAACGAAGAAGGAAAACGACAAATGTAAAAAATGGAATGCCCTCGTAAAGACAGAGGAATTTCAGCGCGCGGTTATGAATCTGACTCCCACGACGGAGGAAGAAAAGGCCGCTCATACCAAGATTTATGACGCAAAGGACGAAATCCTTCGCGTAAACAGTTTCTTCGGCAAGTACAGCGTTCTTGACCCGCCGGGCTGGAGGCTTACGCCGATGCTTCTGATTCCGGTCCTGGCAGCGGTTCTTCAGTACCTGCAGAGCAAGCTTTCCATGGCGGTTCAGCAAGGCGGAGACAAGAAGAAGGATAACGGCGGAACTGTGGCCGGAAGCATGGAAGGCATGATGAAGATTATGCCTATCGTATCCGGTGTATTCTGCGTATTCTTCCCGATCGGTGTCGGCATTTACTGGGTAATGAACTCTGCGGTTTCCATCGTACAGCAGATTGCCATCAACAAGCGACTTGATAAGATGAGCATTGATGACATTGTTGCGGCCAACGAGGAGAAGGAAGCCGAGCGCCTGAAGAAGATGGGTATTGTTGCACGCGGCAACGCGACCTCCAATATCGCAAAGACCAATACCAAAACGATAAGCAGCGTCGCATTTTCCGCCGATAACAAAAAGTCCGACAACGACAAGCGGCCCGCGCAGAAGGTTTCCGACAAGAAGCGGGACGAACTTACAAGGAATGCTGCGGAAGGACGCTCCAATATTTCCGCAATTGCTAACCTGTATCGGAACGACGAAACCGATGATTCCGATGCGAAGAAGGAGGATTAAGGAATTATGGCAGTCAAAGAATTTTCCGGCAAGACAATTGACGAAGCGAAAGCTGCTGCTGCGGCCGAGCTCGGAATTTCTGCCGACGAACTTGTATATGATGTAGTGGAAGAAGACAAGGGCGGTTTCCTCGGTCTCTTCAAGACCTGCAAGATTGCGGTAAATGTTACGGACGGCGCGTCCGAGCTGACCGCGGCGGTTGCGGAAGCCATCGAAGAGGTTGCGAAGAGCTCTGTGACGCCCGCTTGCGGCGAGACCCCTGCCGAGGTAGCCGTTGACTTTATCCGTAAGGTTCTCGGAGAGCTCGGTTTCAACGCTGAGATTTCCGCGAATGTCGAGGAAGAGGAAGGCAATATCTACATCAACGTTGAGGGCGACGACATGGGAACCCTCATCGGAAAGCGCGGACAGACGCTGGATGCTTTGCAGTATCTCACAAGCCTCGTTGTAAACCGCGTATGCAACCAGTATTATAAGATCAAACTCGATACCGAGAATTACCGTGAGCGCCGCAAGGAAACTCTTGAGAACCTTGCCCGCAACATCGCGAATAAGGTTAAGAAGACGCGCAGAAACGTAGCGCTTGAGCCGATGAATCCCTACGAGCGCCGCATCATCCATTCCGCATTGCAGAATGATAAGTATGTTGAGACGCACAGCGAAGGCGAAGAGCCTTACCGTAAGGTTATCGTTTCCATGAAGAAGGGCGTTTCCTACGACGGCGGACGCGGCTACGGCCGTGGCGGATATAACCGCGGCGGATACGGCAACAAGGGCGGCTACAACCGCGGCGGATACGGTAACAAGGGCGGTTACGGATACGGAAACAAGCGTCCTCCGAAGCCGCGTTACAATGATAATTCGAGCGATTACAGCCAGGATTACATGAAGGACTACGCCGCATACAAGGAAGCGAGAGCTGCCGAGAAGGCGCAGGAAGAACAGAACAATAATAACTAAGAAACCTAAGAAGGGAGAGGAATCAGATTCCTTCTCCCTTCTTCTTTTTTACGGGAAATGTGACTGCTTTTAAGCACAGATTTCCCTGCTTTAGAGGAACTGTATGAGTACCGACACCATAGCTGCAATCGCCACCGGACTTTCCGCCGGCGGCATCAGTATTATCCGAATCAGCGGACCGGAAGCAAGCTCGATTGCGTCCGGCATCTTTCGTGTCGGGAATAAAGAGAATCTTTCGATGCCTTCCTTCGAACAGTGGGAGAGTCACACGGTACATTACGGGTTCGTCGTCGAAGACGATCGGATTGTCGACGAGGTGATGCTCCTTTATCTGAAGGCACCGAAAACCTATACGAGAGAGGATACGATTGAGATTGACTGTCACGGCGGAATCGTTGTGACGAAGCGGATTCTCTCGCTTGTTCTCTCGCATGGGGCAAGACTCGCAGAGCCCGGAGAATTTACAAAGCGGGCGTTTCTGAACGGACGGATCGATCTTTCCCAGGCGGAAGCCGTAATGGGAATCATCTCCGCGAAGAACGATCTGGCGCTCCGTAACTCCGTAAAGCAGCTTCGCGGCAAACTCCGCACCCGGATTCTTTCCGTCCGTGAGGAAATCCTGAATGCGGTTGCCGAGATCGAAGCAGCCCTCGACCAACCGGAATACTATACGCTTGAAGGTTTCCGGGAGCGGCTTTCGGAAAGCCTCGAAAGACAGTCCGCGGAAATCCGACGGCTGATCCGTTCCGCCGATGACGGCCGCATGATGAGCGAAGGCATCCGGACCGTAATCCTCGGCAAACCGAATGTCGGAAAGAGCTCCCTTTTAAACGCGCTTCTCGAGGAAGACCGCGCGATTGTTACGGATATTGCGGGAACCACCCGCGACACCCTGACCGAGGAAATCCGTGTGAACGGAATCTCGCTTGTGCTTGTGGACACGGCTGGAATCCGGAATACCTTAGATCCCGTCGAGGAGATCGGTGTCAGAAAGGCGCGAGAGCAGGCGCAGGAAGCCGACCTGATCCTCTTCGTAGCGGATGCTTCCGTACCTCTTGATGAAAATGATAAAGAAATCCTTCGCGGACACACGAATGCCCGCGTACTTGCTTTACTGAATAAATCGGATCTTTCCCCCGTTACGACGGAGGAGGACCTTAAGAACCTTCTTTCGGCATGCGGCTGCGACGCGGAGATTCTAAGTATCTCCGCCAAGGACGGAGCAGGGCTTAATGAACTTCGGGATAAGATTTCCGGCATGTTCTTCTCGGGCGATATCCTTACGGACGACGAGGTTGCAATTACCGCCGAACGCCAGAAGGAGTGTTTAAACGAAGCTGAAACGAGTCTCTCGCATGTTCTCGAAGCGCTTTCTGCGGACATGCCCGAGGACTTCCTTTCAATCGACCTGATGGGCGCTTACGGCGCGCTTTCCAGAATCCTCGGCGAAGAAGTCGACGAAGATTTAATTGACCGGATTTTCGAAACGTTCTGCCTCGGCAAATGAGACATTGATTCTTCCGGGCATGAGCGATATATAAGTGGTTTTTCAGCGGCGGGACGCTGTTCCAAAGCCGTTTTCATAGCATTGATATACCCGATTTCGGAGATGAAAGAATGACGAACACGATTCCCGAATATACAACCGATTCCTACGACGTGGCGATTATCGGAGCCGGACATGCCGGCTGCGAGGCGGCACTTGCTTCCGCGCGCCTCGGCTGCGAAACCATATGCTTTATGGTCAGCACCGATACGATCGCGATGATGCCCTGTAACCCGAATATCGGCGGCACCAGCAAGGGACATCTCGTGCGCGAAGTGGATGCTCTCGGCGGTGAGATGGGAAAGAATATCGATAAGGCCTTTATTCAGAGCAAGATGCTGAACCGCTCCAAAGGCCCTGCCGTGCATTCCTTAAGAGCGCAGGCGGACAAGCAGCGGTACAGCAACTGCATGCGCGCCGTGATGGAGAATACTCCGCACCTGACGCTTCGCCAGGCGGAGGTTTCCGAGCTGCTTTACGAGGAACTGCCGGACGGAACGAAACGCGTCACCGGCGTGAAGACCGTATCGGGAGCAATCTATCCCTGCAAGGCGGCTGTGCTTTGCTCGGGCGTTTATCTGAACGCGCGCTGTATCTTCGGAGAAGTCAGCACCTATACCGGTCCTAACGGAACGCCGCGCGCCACGCACCTGACGGATTCGCTGATAGCCGCAGGGATTGAAATGTATCGTTTTAAGACCGGAACTCCCGCGCGGATTGACCGTCGGTCTATCGATTTTTCGGTGATGGAAGAGCAGCGCGGAGATGAACCGATCGTGCCGTTTTCTTTTACGAACACACCCGAAGAACTTGAGCGTGAGCAGGCGCTTTGTTATCTCGCTTATACCAATGAAGAGACGCACCGGATCATCCGGGCAAACCTCGACCGCTCGCCGCTTTTCTCCGGCGACATCAAGGGCTCCGGGCCCCGTTATTGTCCTTCGATTGAAGATAAAGTCGTAAAGTTTCCGGAGAAGGACCGCCATCAGATTTTCATCGAGCCCGAGGGCGAATACACGAATGAAATGTATCTTTCGGGAATGTCTTCGAGCCTTCCCGAGGAAGTGCAGATTGCGATGTATCGTTCCATCCGCGGTCTCGAGCATGCGAAGATTGTCCGAAATGCGTACGCCATCGAATATGACTGCATCAATCCTCTGCAGCTGTATCCGACGCTTGAATGCAAGAAGATTCACGGTTTCTTCAGCGCCGGGCAGAGCAACGGCTCAAGCGGTTACGAGGAAGCCGCTGCCCAGGGAATCATCGCGGGAATCAACGCGTCCCGTTACGTGCATGGAAAAGAGGGCATCACGCTTGACCGCTCGCAGGCTTATATCGGGGTTCTGATCGACGACCTCGTTACCAAAGAGACGCACGAGCCGTACCGTATGATGACGAGCCGTGCCGAATACCGGCTGCTTCTTCGCCAGGACAATGCAGACCTTCGGTTAACCGAGATCGGACACGAAATCGGACTCATTCCGGAGGAACGTTATCAGAAGTTCCTTATGAAGAAACAGGCGATAGAAGATGAGCTGGAGCGCCTTTCTTTGGTGGTTCTCGGAGCCTCCCGGGAGGTTTGCGAAACCCTCGTCGGACTCGGTTCCTCTGAGATTCATACCGCAACCTCACTTTTAGAGTTGCTGCGCAGACCGGAGCTTTCTTACGAGAGTCTTGCCCCGCTCGATCCGGAAAGGAAGCCGCTTCCTGCGGACGTTATCGAGCAGGTTGTTATCAATATCCGTTATGAAGGGTATATTGAGCGGCAGCTGCAGCAGGTGGAGCAGTTTAAGAAACTCGAAAACCGGAAGATTCCCGCAGATTTCGATTATGACGCAGTGCCTTCGCTTCGCCTTGAAGCAAGACAGAAGCTTAAGCTGTTCCGGCCGGTAAATGTCGGCCAGGCGTCCCGTATCAGCGGCGTTT
>JAEEGG010020268.1_pt1 | contig 13315 bp, 12 predicted proteins | sample 9134161 | NCBI WGS metagenome assembly JAEEGG01 (sample SAMN16246543, study PRJNA631951) | gut metagenome | biome: gut microbiome; feature: rumen; material: CR-attached | host: Bos | place: Iran: Karaj | collected 2018-10 | reverse complement strand
ATGCCGTAGGTCGAGCCGAAAATCGTCGCCGTGACCAGGTCGAGCGTCGCATTGGTGAACAGGAAGGTGTGGTCCCCCTCCAGCGCGCTGATGACGGGCCCCAGCATCGACAGCGGGCCGATGCAATAGACCAGCGTGGCGGTCGCCAGGCCGTCGGCCAGACGTGTGCCCGACGAGCCTTCCCCACCCCGCTTGCTCTTGCGGTCCACCAGGCGGTGGAACCGCCCGTCAATGTCGAGGGCCACACCCACAACGCTGCCAATGGCCATCGCCGCGATAAACAGCACGGGATACTGGCTCTTGGGCAGGTTGGTGACCACGGCGTTCAGCCCTATGGCAAAACACGCCAGCCCCAGCGCGTCATACAGCACATTCTTGTATTTATCCTTGATGCCCTTGTGCAGAGCCACCCCGATGAGCGTCCCCGCGACAATGGTACACGTATTGACAATCGTTCCAATCATCGTCCTCTCAATTTCATTTTGAACCGCACAAAAGTACACCTTTTTCTCTCAGTGGGCAACTTTGGCCTCACGCTAAGGCGCTAAGACGCTAAGATTATAAAGGTTCGTGGACTTTAAAAAACTTCGCGGCTTTGCGTCTTAGCGTGGAGCGATCAGGGCGCGGATGCCAACTAGAAACTAGAAACTAAAAACTTTTTGCTATATTTGCGGCAATAATTAACCATTAAAGAATAATCGTCATGAAAATGAAGAATATACTTCTCCGTTTCGCCATGATGGTGGTGACCATGAGTGCCGCTGCCATCGGTGTGCCCGATTCACGGCTGGGTGACGACATTGGGCAGGCCATGGCCCTGGCAAGCCGTTTGTCGCCAGCGCTGGCGGCAAAGGTGGAGTTCCATCAAATCGATACCGAACAGGGGTGCGACGTGTTCACGCTCGAGAGTCGGGGCGGCAAGGTCGCTATCGGGGGCAATAACGCTGGCTCGATGGCTGTGGGACTGAACCGCTACCTGAACCGCTATTGTAAGGTGACGGTGTCGTGGTATGCCGACGTGGCCGTTAAATTGCCCAAGACCTTGCCCGACGTGCCCAAGGCCGAGCGGGTAACGGCACGCGTGCCGCAGCGTTTCTTCCTCAACTACTGCACCTGGGGTTACACGATGCCCTTTTGGCAATGGCGGGACTGGGAACGCTTCATCGACTGGATGGCATTGAACGGCGTGAACCTGCCGCTGGCCATCACAGGGCAGGAAGCGGTGTGGTACAACGTGTGGACCCGGCTGGGCATGACCGACAAGCAGGTGCGGGACTATTTCACCGGGCCGGCCTACCTGCCGTGGCACCGCATGGCCAACATCGACGGCTGGTGCGGCCCGCTGCCCAAGGAGTGGCTTGAGGGCCAGACGGCGTTGCAGCAACGCATCGTGGAGCGGGAACGCGCATTGAACATGCGTCCCGTGCTGCCGGCCTTCGCGGGGCACGTTCCCGGTGCATTGCGGGACCTGTTCCCCGATGCCGACATCCAGGCCTTGGGAAGTTGGGCGGGCTTTGACAATCAATACCGCACGTACTTTCTCAACAGCGAGGACCCGCTGTACAGCCGCATCCAGCGCCTGTTCCTTGAGGAGCAGACGCGGCTGTTCGGCACCGACCACATCTACGGCATCGACCCGTTTAACGAGGTGGATCCGCCCAGTTTCGAGCCCGAGTACCTGAACAAGGTCTCGAAGCACATCTACGAGAGCCTCACCGCCGTGGACCCCGAGGCCGAGTGGCTGCAGATGGCCTGGTTCCTGTATTACCAGCGCAAGGACTACACCCAGGAGCGCACCCGCGCCATGCTCACGGGTGTGCCCCAGGGCAAGATGACCATGCTGGACTACTACTGCGAGTATAAGGAGATGTGGCGCGAGCATGAGGGCTTCTACGGCCAGCCGTTCATCTGGTGCTACCTGGGCAACTTTGGCGGCAACACCAACGTGCAGGGGCGCGTCAAGGAGGCGGGACAGCGCATCGAGCGGGCGCTGGCCGAGTGCGGCGACAACCTCGTGGGCATCGGCTCCACGCTCGAGGGACTGGACGTGCAGCAGTTCCCCTATGAGTACATCCTGGAGAAAGCGTGGAATTTTGCCAAAACCGACGAGCAGGTCATCAACGAACTGGCCGACCGCCATGCGGGTACCGTGAGCCAGCCCGCGCGCGAGGCATGGAAGCTGCTCTACGACAGCGTGCTCGACATCACGCCCGGCAACTTCGCCGCTCCGCTGCCTTGCTCCTACCCTGCCCTGAGCAAGGAGAGCCGAGCCGTCAAGTACAACCCGCAAGACCTGCTGGCCGTGTGGGACCACCTGCTGGCGCAGGACAAGGTAAATACTGACGCGATGGCCATCGACCTCATCTGGGTGGGACGCCAACTGCTGGGCGACCTGTTCTTGACCGAAAAACAAGCGGTGGACAAGGCCTACCAGCAAAAAGACAAAAATGCCTTTTTCGCCCACAGCGATGTGCTCTACGAAATCTTGTCCGACCTGGATAACCTCAACAGCCATCACCCCCACGCCACGCTCGACAACTGGCTGCAGCAGGCCCGCGACCTGGCCAAGTCGCCACAGGTCAAGGATTACTACGAAATGAATGCGCGCCGCCTGATCACCACCTGGGGCGGCAGCCTCAACGACTACGCCTGCCGCAACTGGAACGGCCTGATGTGGGATTACTACGCCAAACGTTGGGAAAACTACCTGCGCGAACTCTCGGTCGCCGTTTTTTCAGGCAAGGACTTCGACGAGGGCCACTTCCGCGCCATCACCGACAAGTTCCAGGAGAAATGGGTCACCAGCACCGAGGAAGTCATCAAAGGGACCTCCGAACAAGACATCCTGACCCACTGCCGCCAGCTGCGTGAGAAATACCGCGAATCCCTCGACAACATGCCCTAAAAAACAACTGACGACATAATATTAAAATAAGAAAACAAGAAACACAAGATATACAAATTATTGTAAATCAGTATTTTGTGTTTCTTGTACTTCTTGTTTTTTATTCTTCAAAAACCGTTATTTTAGTTGTTGTAATGTTACGGTTGTTTTTTAAGACGGTAGGTGTAGATAGTGCAGTCGACGTCCGTCTTGGTAAAGGTAACTTCACTTGACGAGGTGGTGGTGACGGTGAATTGGTTGTGTTCCTCCAGGCCGGGCATGACGATGTAATAGACCGTCGGGTCGGGGAAGCTGACGGTCATCTTGCCGTCGTCCTGCTCCTCCCACGTGCCAAAACTCTCGACCAGCTGCTCATGGCCATAGACCTGCGATACCCTGAAGACTTTGTTCTGGAACTGGAAGAAGTAGTCGCCTTCGACATTGACCCTTGTGCCGTCGGCAGTAATCTGCTCGACGTGCCAGGTGCCGAACCAGATGCCGATGTCGCCGTGGTTGCGGGTGCAGGAGGCCATCAGCAGCACTGCAATCAGCGATACAATATATAACGTCGTCTTTTTCATCGTCACTTGAAATAAAACTTGCTGCCACGATAGGAGATGCCCAGCAGGACACCCCAGTTGTTGCCGTAGAGCGAGCCACGGTCGATGGCCACGGTGGCGCGCACCGTCAGATTCTGCATGATCTCGCCACGGGGATGATAATTGACGCTCACAGCCATCGAGAAGTCATCGACGCTGCCCACGCGGGGGATGATGGGTGTGCCCCACGCCTTGCGGTAGGAACCCTGCAGGCGGTAGTACCATTGATTGGTGAACCAGCCCTCGACGGCGGCATGGAAACCGCGCAGCACGTTGTCACGGTAGCGCATGTAGCCGTCCCTGTTGTAAAGCGGCGACTTGACGAAGGGCGACCCGATGGACATGCCGCGACTCTGATAGCCGTTGTAAATGTAGTTGTTGTAGTAATCGTCGGCACCCGATGAGTGGCTGATGATGGGCGTGCCCTCGTGGTCGTTGGGCGTCCAGTGGATGGGGCCGCTCTGGTTGGTAAAGTCGAAATACTCGATAGCCGCACCCGAAACCAGATAATGGCCATACTGACGGAACTCAATGCCCCACAGGCCGTCAAAGCCGTTCATCTTGCCGATGCCCGATCCATCTTCCCACAGCCACTGGGTGTAAGCGCGCAAGTGTTGATTCTCGCTCAGGCTGTACCGCAGAGCAATATCCCATGTGCCCAAGTGGTTGCCCTCGACAAAGGAGTCGCCCGAACTGTTGCCGCCACTGCCGGCGATAAAAGTGCGGAAAAAGGCCTTGGCATCGGCATCCATCTTGACCGTGCGGGTCACCTGGCCGTCCTCGTAGTATTTGGCCGTACCGCCAAACTGGCATGCCGCCTGGGCGCCGATAGTGAACACGACGGGTTGGCTAGGGTTGGTGCGCAAGTGCAGGCTCTTGTAATGCAGCCAGTAATCGGTGGAGATGAAGTGGTTATAGTAGTTGTAGTGGTTCTCGAGCCACTTGTCGTCCAACTGGCGGAAATAGCCAAATTCACCTTGGATCTGCAGCCATCCCTTGGTGAACGGGATGTTCTGGAAATCGATGAAACCGGCACGCAGTCCCACTGGCGGGCGGGCATTATTGCTCCACACGAGGTCACCGCTGCTCAGCGAGCCATCGACGATGGGTGAAGCCTTGCGGGCCTGTCCAGCCACGGCAAAGATACTGCGGTAATTGGCAGTGAGATAGGCTTCTTGAATCCATACCCGTGCGGGATGTTGCTTTTGCACCTCAAACTGTCCATTCCCCGCATAGCGTTGATAGCCGGCACTGGACGCATAACCGCCCCAGGCTTCAAACCCCGCACCCCACGAGAAGCGTTTGTGCAGGGAGCCGTTCCATAGCTTGGCAGCGGCATAAACAAGGGCTGAGTACTGCTGGGTGATGGTGCCACCGCAGTTTGAACTGATGTAGTAGGGCGCCAATTCGCTGTTGCCTGCATTGGCCACGATTCCGACCGAAAAGACGGGCTCACAGATACGGACAGGACAAAAGGATCCGTTCATGAGAACCGTGTCGGTCGATTGGTCAAGCGAGGCCAGTGTAGTGTCGGTCGGCTCCTGTGCCAACGCCACAGAGGCGCAGCACAATGCCAGCAGAAGTGATAATATGGTGTTCTTCACCATTGTATTGAGGTATTAACTTATCTCTCGATATTTGCGAGATAGGAGTCGATGTGGCGGCGCTTTTTCTCGTCGGCAATCTCGTCAATGTTGATGAGGATGCCCGTCTCCTCCACATTACCGAACTCACGATTGATGGCGGTGCCCAGCAGGAGCATCTTGGGTGACAGACCCATATAGGCGTTGACCAGCGGCGGAATGTTGATGCCGTGATTGCGGATGAAGGTGTTCAAGCGCTTGTAGTCCTCACGGAAGTCGTTGCCCACAAAGTGCGCCATCAGCTCGGGGTCATCGTTGCGGGTATCGGGCAGCGGGTCGATGGGCAGTACCAAGCCCTCCTTGTCCTCGAAGTAGAGGTTGAGGAAGCACAGCAGCATGTCGCGGCAGTCGCGTACATAGCTGGGGTACATCGTCATCTTGCCAAACATGTACTTGACCTGCGGATAGACGATCGTCAAGGCGCCCAAACCATCCCACAGGTTGTCGAGTGCGAACAAGGCCCGCACGCCTTCGCGCGTCGATTGGTACTCGGGACGCACAAACGAACGGCCCAACTCGATGGTCACCGGCAGTATCTCGTCCAGGAAACGCCTGTTGAAGCGGAACAGATGCCCTGTAGCGATTTGCGGCACATCATTCTCGACTTTCACGTCCCAACCACCGATAAAGCGGTATGCACCAATGATTTCCCGCTTGTCAGGATTCCACACCAGCAACTGCTGGCACGGCGGGTCCATGAGGTCAAACTCGTCGATGTCACAGGCCTTGCCGGTGCCGCCACCAGCAGCACGGAAGGTGACCTCGCGCAGTCGCCCGATTTCGCGCATCGTGTTGGGTGCGTTGTGGGCGGTGACGACGTAGATGTCGTTGTCGGCCTTGTTGGTATGTCGCAACAGGCGCTCGGGAGTGAGCTCCTGCTCGATCAGTTGGACGGGAATTGGATCAATAATCGGTTCCATAGGGCATTTATCGGTTTGAGGGCATTGGTGCCATATTGATAACTAAATCTCGCAGGCGGGCAGCTTCACGCTTGGGTGCACGGGCATCGAGCGAGTCCCATGGAATGGGCTCACCGATGAATACCCGCAAAGTTGCTCCACACTGTTTAATCATCTCCTTGGGCAAGAAAATGAGTTCTATATTAAACTTGATGCCCAGTTTCTTGCGCCACTTGGCAAATCGGTAGAAAAAGCGCGAGTTGTGGGCATCAAAATAGATGGGTACGATGTCGCGCTGATAATTCACGGCATGAGCAACAGCAGCCTTCTGCCAGGGCAGGTCGGCAATGGTGCCGTCAGGCTGCATGCGCGAGCACAGGCCAGCGGGGAAGGTAATGAACTGGGCGTCGCTCTTGAGGGCCTCCTCGATTTGAGTGGCTGCGGTTCGAGACTGGCTTCCATACTTATTCACAGGCAGGAACACGCCGCGCAGGGGTTCCACGGCCATGAGCAGGTCGTTGACCAGAAACTTGATGTTCTTGTCATAGCGATTGCCCAGCAACGAGATAAGCGCCAGGCCGTCGAGACCGCCCAGCGGATGGTTGGACACAAACATATAACGGCCTTCGGGCAGCTGTTCCAGCCCCGTAGCGCGCACCGTAATGTCCATCTCGTCGAGTGCTGCAGTTGCGGCATCCACACTATTCTTGCCCGCCATTTTCAAGAGGATGGCATTCAGTTGGTCCTGGCAGATAGTGCGTTCCAGCCACCGCACGGCGAAACGAGGGATATAGCGATAATGCTTCGGGAGCCTCTCCCGCAGCACTTTATCGACATCTATTCTCATCGCCTCGCCGCTCATGATTCAACTACTGATTCTTATAAAGAATACAAAATTAATCATTTTGGCTGAAAATGAAAAGTCAAAAGGACAAAAATTTGTCCAACACATGAAAAAGTTATACTTTTGCCAGCGCCAAATTTGTTAAAAAAGATTGATTTGTCAAGACAATCAGCCATCATGAAAGAAGGATTTCCACTGAACAAGCGGCTGCTTCTACTGACCGAGATTATCGTGTTTGCGGTTCTCTCGGTCGTGGCATCCAATCATTTTGGCTGTGCTGATGGCATTCGCATCACCGTTGCCTATCTGGTGGCATATCTTGTCCCACGCATCATCTTATCCCGCGCCCGTGGCACATCAATTAATGCAATCATTATCCTCTTTTTAATATCATCATTACTGATCGTTGCCAACTATACGAATCTGCTGGAATGGACCAGTTATGAGGGTTATTCACTGGAATTACCCAATCTAAAAGGCGATGCCCGAAACTATTATAAGTGGGCGCTTGCCCACTATGACAACAGGGTCACGGCACCTGAAGTCGTCTTTCCAGGGTTTCCATTATTGATGGTTGCACTATGGAAAGTGTTCGGATTAAGCGTAATCTGGCCCCAAGCCATGAATCTGATGTTCACGCTGACTTCGGTGGTGTTGACCGGCATGACAACCGAGCGCCTGTTGCATCATCGTGTTTCTGTCTCTCAAAAGGCATTACTCGGTGCAGGAGTTTTATTATCATGCTTACTTGCATTCTTCCTGATCAATGGCATTCACATCTTAAAAGAAGCCTCAACCTATCTTGCGATATCATTGGTCGGCTACGTCTTATCTTCGAGGGCAGAAGCCGATAACGAGAGACACAACCGGACGCGTGATTTCATACTGTTTGTTCTAGCATGCGCGTTATTGGCACTAATACGCACTACGACCCTGTATTTCATTGCCCTGGGTGTCGTTATCATGATGTTCCCCAACTGGAGGCGCAATTGGAGGATTGCCCTGATGATGTTAGCAATCGTCCTTATCTTCTTTGCGATTGGCGAGTACTATAGCAATGACACCTTCAATCGCCATTCCCGACTTGTCAATGGCGGTTGGCACATGCAGTGGACATTTGCCGAAGAGGATTCTTACCGCACCTTGTATAATGGTGTCATTGGTTATTATTACCTCTATTCACCTATTCACAGGCTGGCATTGTTGCCATTCACTTTTTCAGTTCAATTCATCATACCCTTCCCCTGGCTAACTCATGACGATCCCACATTCGCCAACTATATTTGCCGCATTTCTTATGGTTGGTATCTGGTTGGAGGCATCTCATTATTCTACTATATCTATACTTGGTGGCACAAGCATGGCAGTATGGGAAGTTGGCCATGGTGGCCAGCGGTTTCCTATGTGGCCATCACCTATTCCCTCGCGGGCTCGATGACGCGTTATATCGCTCCTTTTGAGCCGCTGTTTGTTCCGGTGGCGGTATTTGTGCTGTGCCGCCTGCGCGAGGGCCGTTTCCGCAAGGCCTTCACTATCTGGGGCATCAGCTTTGTTGTGCTGGTGGCCATCACGCTCTTGTTGTGCCTTGAGCTCCAGCAGGGCGTCATCTCCAAGATGCTGCACACCCAACCGCTCCTTCACTACCTGAAAAACCTGCTTTACCAGTATCTCTAGTCAGGCTTATACCCTCTCTAAACGCTAAACACTAAACACTAAACCCTAAACGCTAAACTGCTAGCGACAGCGAGCATTACCATTTGTCGTTTATTTTTGCCCCTTGGTCGGTTGCTTTGGGGCGATTATCGGTTTACTGTTTATGGCAGTTAAACCCTGATTTCGGCTTTACGTCTAAGAGTCAAGAAATACGAACTCATTAAAACTTGACGACAATGAAAAAGACTTTACTACTCAGCCTGCTCTGCATGATACTCGCCATGCCCGCCATGGCACAACCGGGTTACCGATACGGCAGAGGTTACAATCCCCGCATCCAGACGGTGGGACGTCACGGCAACGAATACATTGCTTGGCACAGCTATTACGTTGGATTGCGCGTAGCCCTTAACGCCTCACACGTCAGCAGCGAGAGCCCCCTGCTCGACGGCAGCAGCATGAAAAGCGGCCTGAATATAGGCATTGCCGCCGGCACACAGCTCACCTACCGCGCCCCCCTGTTCATCGAGAGCGGACTCTATTACAGCCAAAAGGGCGGCAAGAGTGATTCGGGCAACGGCAAATTCACCTACGACCTCAATTATCTGGAAGTGCCCCTGTTGATCAAGTACAAGCACTTCGTGGGCAACCAAACGAGCATTCAGCCCTATGCCGGCGGCTATCTGGCCGTGGCCACCGACGGCCAAATCAAGAATTACGGCACCAGGACAGCCTTCAGCTCCTTCGAGGACGGATACTTCAACCGCTTTGACGGAGGCCTCAAGATCGGCTGCGGAGTGGGTTACAACATGCTCTATCTCGACGCCAGCTACGACATCGGACTGGGCAACATCGGACAAGACAACTTCGATGATACACACAATGGATGTTTTACAATAAATTTAGGTGTGAATTTCTGAAACTGTAACGTGATTTCTGGGTGGCGCGTGCCACCTCATCACACCGGGGGGCACGCGCATTTTATCCAAGAAATATCGTCACATTAACAAAAAATGATTACATTTGCCACAGATATTAACAACCAACTAAACTCATTGCGCTATGAAAAAGATTTACTTCTACATGATGACTGCTCTGATGGCCATTACGATGGCCTCCTGCAGCAGCTGGGATTCGCCCTACTACATCGATGAAATCGTTGGCAGCTGGGTCTCGGAATACGGCAGCGATGGTTACGGCGAATACGACATCTGGGGATATGACGTTGTCCGTTACGACTTCTACAGCAACTATACGGGACGATATACCTACTATTCAGCCTTCGGACTGGATTATGTGGACTTCAACTGGGAGACCCGCGGCGATCGACTCTACATCCGCTACTACGATGGAGACTACGAGAACCTGTACTACGGCTTCGACCGCTACGGCTACCTGATCCTCTCGCTTGACAGGTACTTCTATCAGTACACCGCCTACAGCCCCAGCGGCTCAGGTTGGTACTACGAACCCGCCAAGACGATGCAGAAGGCTCCTGCCAAGCAGTCCTCCGACCTGGTGACCAAGCGCGAAGCCAATGCCAAGCTCAAATCGCTGTCCCGCGGCATCATCGTCCGCGACACCGAATAAAGAGCTAGAGTAACATAATAGATAGTTGACAGTGAGCCCCGAGGTTGAAACACTCGGGGCTCACGTTATTTTTTTAATGAGAGTGATGACTCATTAGCAGTCGCTGGGTATTGGCTGTGGCTGTTGAGGTGATTTCGTCAATGGTGAGGTGAAGGGTTTGGGCTGCGAGGGATGCCACTGTGGTGATGGGGGTGTCGCTGTCGTCGGTCTCGATGAGCAGGCGGTGCGGCGGGGTGATTTTCAAGGCCTCGGGATTGAAACGGGGACCGTAAGAGAGGTAGCAGCCTGCGTCCAGCAGGGTGCGTGCCACGTTGGCGTTGCCCCGCATGCCGTGGATGACGAGGATGATATCATCTAGACGGGCACTGCGGCGGACATCCAGGATATCCTGAGTCGCCCTGACGTTATGAACCACCACGGGTTTGCCCAACGCGTGGGCCAATTGCAGATGACGTACGAAGGCTGCCTCCTGCTCCACCATATGGCCGCCACGCAGGCGATCGATGCCCGTCTCGCCGACGGCGAGCACCTGGGGGTGACCAGCACACTGCCGCAACAGGTCAAAATCGCTATCGGTGAGATTCTCGACATTGTCCCACGGATGAAAGCCCACCGAGTACCACAAGCCTGGCTGCGGGTCGAAACGGCGCGGATCGACGGCGATGAGAGCGCCGGTGGCGTCAAGCCGATGGGTATGGAAGTCGAGGATGTCCATCATGGCACGGGATCATAGCCGCTGCCGCCCCACGGGTTGCAGCGCAGGATGCGCCACACGGCCAGTGCCAGTCCCTTGAAGGGGCCGTGCTTGCGTATCGCCTGGATGGCATAATTGCTGCACGACGGCGTGAAACGGCACGTGGGCGGCGTGAGCGGTGAGATATAGCGTTGATAAAAGCGGATGGGCTGGATGAGCAGCCAACCCAAGCCCTGCATCACCGCACGGCACAAACGCCCGATTTCATCGACAATTTTCATCCTTCTGCCTCCTCGTTGACGGGTGGTTGTTCTTCACTGGCAGCATGAGCGATGCGCTGGAGCAGCGACACCATCCTCTCGTTGATGACGCTATAGGGCGCCAGATTGTTATCCAGATAGACAAAAGCGATGTCCACCCCACAGCCCGCATCGTTGAGCGGTGCCAGCAGCAGTTCGCGGCGGTTGAGACGGTAGGCCTCTCGCACACGGCGGCGCAGCGTGACGCGCTCCACGGCATGGCGAATGCGCTTCTTGGGGATGGAAATGAGGAACTGCACGGGGTGCTCACCGCGAGGGCGCAGCCTGTAGGCCGCGCGCAGGGGGAACGCCATGAGCGACTTGCCCTCGTCAAAGAGCAGGTTCACGGCCGTGCGGCTACACAGTTTCTCGTCTTTTTTCAGCTTATAGTCCATTCAAGATGCGAAATTATAAAAAAAATGGGCACGCCACATGAGCGCTGCCCAATTTTTTAATTTCCAAACCCTCGTTGACTCCGTTTATTTCTTTATATCGGACTTGACGGTGGGCTTCTTGACAGGAGGCGTGGCATCGACCTGGCCAGCAGCGAACCCTGTAGCAGCCTTAGGCATAGCGGGGGTGGCGCTCTTAGCCCTGCGGCTGGCGACAGCCTTCTTGGCAGCAGTCGAACGCTTGGCGGCAGTATCCTGGCCGGCCTTGCCCTTCTTGGCGGCCTCGCGGGCAGCCTTGCGCTCCTGCTTTTCCTCCTCGGCGCGCACCTTCTTCAGGTACTGGTCGATGGCACCGGCCATCGAGGGAGCCTCGGGAGTGATGGTCACATCCACCTTGATGCCGGCCTTCTCGGCAGCCTCGAGGGTGGTCTGTCCCATGGCGGCAATCACGACGTTGCGCTCCTTGTAGTCGGGGAAGTTAGTGGTATAGGACTTGATACCTGCAGGAGTGAAGAATACCAGCATGTCATAATCCAGGGTCTCGCCCGGCTTGAAGTCGTTGCTCACGGTGCGGTACATCACAGCCTTGACATACTTCACTTTGTTATTGTCGAGCACCACGGCCTTGTCGTTGTGGACATCGCTCACGGGCATGAGGTAGGTCTCCTTGTGATGCTTGGCGATGATGGGAATGAGGTCCTCCATGCGTCCGGTCTCGCTGTAGAAAATCTTGCGCTTGCGGTAGATGACATATTTCTGCAGATAGTGCGCGATGGTCTCGCTCACGCAGAAGTACTTCAGCGTGTCGGGCACATTGTAACGCAGTTCCTTGCACAGGCGGAAGAAATGATCAATAGCTGTGCGTGCCGTCAGAATGATGGCCGTATAGTCGGGCACATTGATTTTGGACTGTCTGAATTCCCGGGAAGTAAGTCCCTCCACTTTGATGAATGGTCTGAAAACCACTTCTACACCATATTTTTTCTCCAGGTCAAAGTAAGGAGACTTTTCAGATGTCGGTTTTGGTTGAGAAACCAGAATCTTCTTAATGCTCATTTAGATATCTATAGACTGTAATATACCACTAATCCAATACGTTAGCCCCGTCACAAGGACTAAGGGTACGATTTCGACGGCGCAAAGGTACAACAAAAAATAGATAATCGATGTCAAATTGCCATAAAAAATTCTAAAGCCCTTGATTACAAAGACCAGCCTACCTACCAAATACAGTAATGCCGCTACCGATAATAGCAATTTGCCATTGCCTGGATACAGCATCAGCAGCACCAGCACGGGCAGCAACGCCAACCCCAGGAAAGCCTGCGATGCCTTAAAACCGTCGAGCCATAGCCGGGAATCCACGGAATCGAGGAACGTATAGCCCAGCACCTTGTACACGACCCACTGTGCTGCATAGAAGACCAGCGCCAATCCCGTGTAGGCCGCAACATGCAGGAAAATGCCCTGTTGCAGCGAGGGTGCAAATACAGGCCACAGCAGCTGCACGGCAAAGTAGATGATGAAGCCCTCGACGATGCACGTGTTGGCGACAAGAGCCGCCTGGATACTGGTCTCATGCACCGTGTGGTCCTCGAACAGATTCTCGCGACGACGCGTCGAGAACATGTAATGGAAAAAGTTCTCGATATACTTGTGGCCCGTGTGATAGCACAGCGCCACTGCCAGCAGACCCACCAGCAGCAGGGCCATCGACGGGGTGTCGTGAAGCGGTGAGCGGGCAAAATGCAGAGCCTCTCCGCCTGCAGGGACTTCCATTACAGGCAGCCCGCTGATGCTGCCCAGCGACGTGTCACA
>JAEEGG010020266.1_pt1 | contig 13317 bp, 9 predicted proteins | sample 9134161 | NCBI WGS metagenome assembly JAEEGG01 (sample SAMN16246543, study PRJNA631951) | gut metagenome | biome: gut microbiome; feature: rumen; material: CR-attached | host: Bos | place: Iran: Karaj | collected 2018-10 | reverse complement strand
GGTACCAAGAAGCAGGAAGAAGATTGCCTTCGGCAGCTTCAGGGGCGGGTTCGACGGCAACGCTAAATACCTCTTTATAGAGATGAGCGCCGCCGGAGATAGGGATGTAGTCTGGCTTTCCCAGAGCCGGAAGACAGTAGAACTCATAAGGAGTCTCGGACTCAGGGCGGAGTCTGTTTTCAGTCTCAAAGGTGCGTGGAGAGCCCTTCGCTCAAAATACTGGCTGATCAACGCCTACACTTCCGACATACTATGGGCTTTCAGCGGAGGCGCTACAGTCCTCAATCTCTGGCACGGAGTAGGAATCAAGAGGGCGGAATACAATGTCAAGGCCGGTCCTCTATACGACCGCTATATCAGAAAGACCTTCAAGGAGGCTTTCTATCATCCTGAAGCCTACAGAAAGCCGGATTACCTTATTACCGCTTCCGATTTCCAGACAGAATTCTTTATGAAGACTTTCCGGATTCCGAAGAGCAGCTGTATTCAATGCGCTTATCCCAGAAGCAGAATCCTTGTCTGCAGCGAAAAAGAGCGCGAGGCCCATATAAAGGCCTATGAGCCGGAGTCTACTTCCCACCTTATCGAGAAGATCAAGAGCTACTCCCAGACCTGGATCTATATGCCTACCTGGAGAGATTCCCAGAGGGATATCTTTGCCCAGAATATGGACCTTGGAAGGCTCAACGAAGCCCTCGCGAAGAAAAACGCCCTGCTTCTTCTGAAACCCCATCCGAATACTATAGTAGGAGATCTCGGAGCCTATCCCAACATAATGTTGATGGATTCTTCTGCCGACGTATATCCCATTCTTCCTTATACCGATGTCCTCGTAACAGACTATTCATCAGTACTTTACGACTATCTGCTGATGGACGGTAAAAAGGTAGTCCTGTATCTCTACGATGCCGCGCAGTACGTACGCGACCGCGATTTCGCCTATCCGTTCGACGAAAATGTCACCGGACAGAAAGCCTACGATTTCGAGCAGCTGCTCTCAGCTATTATAGAAGGCCCTCAGCCAGTCGATCCCGAGCAGCGAAAGTCTCTCATCCTTAAATTCTGGGGCCCCAAACCTGTCGATTATGATTTCAGTAATTATCTGCACCTATAACCGGGAGCGCTACATACAGAAGGCTATCGAGAGAGTCTGCAAGACCGACTACAAAGACTATGAAGTCATCGTAGTCGACAATAATAGTACAGACAAGACCGCCGATATCCTGAAGGCCTTCACCGCCTCTCATCCCGAGCTGCCGATACGCTGTTTCGTTGAGACTAAGCAGGGCCTGTCGAATGCCCGCAACCGCGGAATGCAGGAGGCTAAGGGCGATGTGTTCGTTTTTCTAGATGACGACTCTCTGGTCGAGTACGATTACCTGCGGACTCTCGGAGAGTATCTGGCCCTCAACCCCCAGGCCGACGCGTTCGGCGGGAAGATTGAGCCGCTGTTCGATGAATGCCCGCGCCCCAGGTGGCTGTGCCGCTGGAGTATGGGCTGGGTATCGGCGCTGGATATGGGCGAGGTTGTACGCGAATTCGAAGGCAAGGCCTTCCCTATTGGGGCGAATATGGGCATGCGCAAGGCCATAGCCCAGAAGGCGGGCCCGTTCAACCCGGATCTTGGGCGAAAGGGCGGCAATATGGACGCGGGCGAAGAGAAGGATATGTTCAGGCGTATCCGCGCGGCGGGCGGTACGATATGGTACTTCCCCGGCCTAAAGGTCCAGCACGTCATCCCCTCAAAGCGCACGACGCTCGAGTACGTAGACCGCTTCGCAGAGGGTGTAGGAATCAGCGAGCGCGTTAGGACAAAGGCAGACGGGACCTATCCGAAGCGAATCGCTGCAGAGCTGGTAAAATGGTGTGGAACGATTGTTCTTTTCGGGTGGTACCTTATAACTTTCCGCCCAGTCGTTGGATCCACTCTGGTCCGATTCCGCGCTCGTGTATCGCGTAAGCTGCTATCATCAGAGCGATAAGCAGGTACATCAGCGCCAGGAAGGCGGCATTCACCTTATATCCTTTGTAGATCGAATCCGGACGGAATTCGAAGACTATTTCGTGGGAGCCGGCGGGGATGTTCAGGGCGCGCAGAGCGTAGTCCGCCCTGAAATGGGAGGCCGGTTGGCCATCGATGTAGGCCTTCCACCCGTAGGGGTAATAGATTTCCGAGAAAACAGCAGTCTTTTCAGAGTCGAGCGAGGCTTTGTAGCTCAGGCGGTCGGGAGCGTAGGAGGTCAGCTCGATAGTTCCTGCGCCGGAAGTCGAAGGAAGTACATAATCTGCGAATTTCGCGTCTGTAACAGCCTGCGTCCGGAGATCGAGCCTGTTCAAGGCGTCGCTTTCTTCGCGCGGGCTACCCGCTACGGTCATTTCGTCCACAAACCAGGCGTTGCCGAGGCGGCCGGGGTTCAGGACCGGAACGGCCTTACCGTCTTTTTCCTGGATTAGGTACTTCGTGTTGAGCATATTGATTACGCTCATATTGCCCTTGGACAGGTGATAGTCTATAAGGTCCTGATAGCGACGCAGCTTAGCGGCGTGGTAGCCTCCGATCGAATGAAGATAATATGAGGTCCTTGACTCGTTGAAGGTATTGGTCGTAAGATTCATCACCCTGAAATATTCGGGGTCTTTGAGAAGGATCTCTTCGTAGTCTGTCTTACGGAAATATGCGTCGTTTTCTTTCTTGCTGACCCAGTCCCTATCGCCAAAATAGCGCTTGTCTACCGGCCACATATCGGCCAGAACGAGGACGCCGAGTATAGCGGCGAACGCCCCGAATTTCAGTTTCTTAAGGGAGAATAGCAGTACCAGTCCGGCCGAAAGGGCGATAAAGGCGGCGGAGCGCCACGCATCCCCGACGAGCATCGAAGCACGCTCGTCCTGCAGGGCGCTGATGAACCACTGCGGCATTCCCGCCAGGGTCCGGGCATCGTACGAACTCGAGAAGCTGAAGAGCGAATGACCAAACAGCGCGATCAGAAGGCAGATACCTCCAGTCACGGCGGCTGAGATAATTATGGACTTTTTCAGTTTAGGAAGCTCGATTTTTCCCTTGATTATCTCTTCCAGCGCCAGGAAGCCCAGCAGCGGCATCGCCACCTCCGCTACTACCAGTATAGACGAGACCGTTCGGAACTTGTTGTACATAGGGAAATGGTAGTAGAACAGTTCCGTAAGCCCCATCAAATTGTGTCCCCACGAAAGGAGTATCGAGAACAGCGTCGCTGCCAGAAGGGCCCACTTATACGGTCCTTTCACTATAAGGCAGCCCAGCAGGAAGAGGAAGCACACTATAGCCCCCACATAGACCGGGCCGGCCGTAAAGGGCTGCTCGCCCCAGTAGGTCGGCAGGCCGGAGGTAAGGCTGCGGGCGCTGGAAGCGGATACGCCCTGCTTAACAAGAGTCTTGTACATCTTCGAATCCCTGCCTACGTCCGAGCTCGAAGCCCCGCCCATATAACCGGGTATCATAAGGGTCAGCGTCTCGTCTATTCCATAGCTCCATGTCGTAGCATAGTCGATATCCAGGCCCTTGCCGGCAGGATCATCGGCCTCGCTGCGGATGTCGGAATGGCCTCCGCGGACCGTCTCCTTGACATACTCCGAATTCGCCTTCATAATGCTGTAGCCTGTTCCGACTCCTATGCCGATCGAGAAGGCGAAAACGCAGAGCGATACGAGAAGGTCCTTGATGCGTTTTTCCTTAATATGGATTACTATTTCCGCGATGCCGAAGAGGCCCATCATCATAAAGAGATAATAGGACATCTGCGGGTGCTTCATCATTCCGATAGAGCTATAGAGCATCACCAAGGCTATTCCCCAGCCGTATTTCTTTCGGAAGATTAGATAGAAACCTCCTATCACAGGGGCCATCATTCCGAGGGTTAAAGCCTTAGTTTCGTGTCCTGCGGGAATAATAAGGAAGAAATACGAGGACATCGAAACCGCGATGGAGCCTATTATACTCAGCCATTTATTGATCCCGAAGGCTCTCATCATAATGAAAAAGCCAAGGAAATAACCCAGGAGGAGCGCCAGGATAGAGTCTGTAAAGAGTGTAGTGAGTTTTCTAAAGAGCCTGTCTACCGCCCAGACCGCCCTTACTGCGGCGTTTGAGGGATGTTTTACGGTAATCTGATAGCCAGGCATACCGCCGAACATAGAGTTGGTCCAGTTTGCAGGGGTCTGCGCTGTAGCATTGTATTCCTTCAGTTCGTGGGCCATACCCTTCCACTGGAGGTTGTCACTCTGACTCAGGACCTTACCCTGAACAGAGGGCCAGCAATAGACAAAAGTCAGGGCCAGAAACACCAGGGCTGCTACCAGGTAGGCGGCGTATTTTTTGAAAAACTCTTTCATTTATTTATCTTTGCACTGTCATCAGCGGGATTAGCACATCGGTAGTGCATCAGCTTCCCAAGCTGAGGAGGCGGGTCCGACTCCCGTATCCCGCTCTTCCCTATTTCTTAACTCTCAGATCAAGCCCAGCGAATATCGTATCGGGGGCAAGGTCTACTACTGCCCTCTCTTCGCCGGCCATACAGAAGCCGCAGCGGTCGCAGATTCCGAATATTTCTCCGGGGCAGGTCGCGGTCTTAGTTCCGTCTGTGTGGATGTAGTTGGTCATCCAGCATACCTTCCTGAATTTCAGGTCTCTCATATGTCTGAGACCTGTTTTGGTATTCATTATAGGATAGCCCTTCTTCTTGTACTCTATTATCTTATCGATAATCTCCTGCCTCTTTTCCCAGGGCAGCGCGAGGGCCTCCGAGCCGGGGAAAGGGGTGTGGAAGTTAAGAGCTATCTTATCTATATAAGGGTTGGATTTCGCATACTCGATCGCGGCCTCGACTCCGTCTGCATTCAGGACGTTTATTGCCATATTTACGCTTACGGCAGGATGTCCGCTCTCGGCTATATTCTTTTCCAGCCTTTCGAAGGTACCTTTTCCGCGGATGCGGTCGTGGACCTCGCCGGCCCCGTCCATCGACACCCAGATGCTATCTGCGTGGGAGCCGGCAAAGGGTTTCTGGCCGTTTGTAGTGATAGTACAGCTGAAGAAGCCTAGTTCGTGGGCAAGATCGCAAAGATCGTCGATAGTCTTATCTCCGTCTGTCCAGAGGGTAGGCTCACCGCCTTCGAAGTCGATGAAACGCGAGCCTAGCGAATAACAGTATTTCAGCTCCTCGCGTATCTGTTCGTAGGTCTTTGTAAGAGGGTCTTTGTGGTTGTAGACCGTACAGTGTTTGCAGCTGAGGTTACATTTATCGGAAACGAAAACTACGCTCTGGAGCGGAGCCTTTCTACCGAAGAATTTTGCCCTGAGCCACCACCAGCCAAGGTAAGTAATCTGACCTAAAGTCATAGAACAATCATTAGGATTATTGCGACCAGTCCAAGCATCAGGCAGAAGCCGCTGAGAAGGTTTCTGGCGCAGAACCAACGGGCGAGGAACCAGTCTATGTGGGCCTCGCGGATCTTATCCCAGCCGGGCATGGGGCCGAGCCATTTCGCAGGCTTTTCGATTTCCATCATCTCACCCCTGCTGAAGAGCACGAGCGAGCGGAAAAGCCAGATACCACGAGGGAGAACCAGCAATACCGCCAGATACGCCGGATGAGTATACCCCAGCACAACTGCAAGTACGACCAGGGCGAAAGGGACAAAGATGAAGATGGCCGAGAAGATCAGACAGACGGTTTTGTTGCCGAGCAGCCTGGCGAAGGTCATCTTGTTGCTGGCTTCGTCTCCCTTGAGGTCGATGAAACTGTGTGTAAACAGGATATTGAGGACCAGAAGGCCCACGGGGATGCTGATCAGGACTATGTTCATATCCACCTTGCCGCAGCAGGCATAGTACATACCTACCATCAGCAGAGGTCCGAAAATCAATCCGATGATCAGCTCACCCACTCCCCTGTAGGCCAGCTTGAGCGGCGGGCCTGAGTAGAAATAGCCGAGAAAAGCGCAGGCAGCTACGATTGCGAGAATCCACCAGGCTCCCTGAGGACCGGTAAAACCGAGTTCCATCACCCTGTAGACGAAGATAAGCAGGCCGGCGGCGATTGCTGTCGCGCTGAACCTCGCTATAGCGTGGGCCGTGGTCTTAAGAGTCTCGGAGCCATCGGTAAGATAGGGATACTTGGCAGTCATTGCTCTGAATCCCTGGCGGATGACCCTGTCGCGGTCTCCCATCATATCTACCTTATAATCGAAATAATCGTCGGCGAGATTCATCGCCAGATGTGCGCATTCGACCCCGAGAAAGGCAAGGATGGCTATCCACCATACCGCCTGGCCGGAAGCGAAAGCGAGCACGATCGCAAGCAGTGCGGGCATCGCGCTCTGAACGAGCGCCCCAGACCGTGCGTTATCAAGCCATTTTTTCAGTTTCATAGATTCGCGAATATACAGTTTTTTTGTCAGAAACTGTACTCGCTGATGGACTGGACGCCTACAATTCCGTAGTAAGAAGGAACTATATCTCCTTTAAGGAATACCTTCTTGCCGAGGTTGTCTTCGTGGTCTACAAGATTGAGCGCGTCGCGGATCTTTCCGCTGGATAGCTGAACCGAGATACACGACTCCTTGTCTGTACAGGTCGATTTGGTAGCCAGAACTATGTTGGTTCTCGAACTGAAAGGCGGTTCGAACGAACACTTGGAAGAGGTAAGATCGCCGCCAACGATGTAACCGTAGACCCAGACATCTGTATCTCCGACGTGGTCTTTAGCCTGAGCTACACTGAAGGCAGTACTCTTGTCCTGTCCCCTGCCGCTGTCTTCGCCTCCCAGATCGAGGGTCTCGCTGTTCCAGAATCTGGTCGTATCGACCTGGATGTGGATTCCAGCGCCGGAATCCAGTCTCGAACTAGAGACGTTGATGTTCAGAGTAAGGATTTCCTGGGCCGCGAGGGTACGGGTACAGACGGTTTTATCGCTTGAATTCTCGTTCAGGACCAGCGAGACATTGCCCGGCTTGAAATAGGCAATTCTCTTTTCCGAGTACCCATACATCAGCTTTCCGTCTGCCGATTTGAGGAAAAACACTCCGTTCGGGTACTCGGTAAGGAAGTCCGGATCTATCTTGAGCCTGATGCCTGCATTGATCTGAACACACTCGAGAGTAACATTGCAGGTCTTGCCGGAAGAGACCACCACTACCTGGGAATCCCCATACTGCGGCTTGTCGAAAAGCGGAGCGTTGAATTCACAGGATTTGGCGGAGACCGTGTAGGTCCCTGCCGCGGCGATGATAGTTTCCGGCGCGCTTCCAAAGGTCCCATAATAGAGCGAGGCTCCCTTGGAGTCCGTCACGGAGAGAATGAAGTTGTTGGTGTCGATCTGAACCCCGGCTTTCGTAAGGAATCCTGAGTCTTCGACGAAGTGGATACTGATGGCGCCTTGTTCTTTAGGAAGATTCATAAGGTCGCACGAGCTGACGGCCAGCGCCGCCGCGAGAAAAACGATTGAAGTTCTCATAATTTGTTGTATTTTTGTGTCCCCGGCTAAAACCGGCTTAGACAAAAGTAGATAAAGGATTTTGACATAAAAAACTTTTTCGGTTTTTTTATGACAAAAAGTTGTATTTGTCAAAATTTACTTATATTTGTTGTGAAGTTTTTCATAGTTTAAGTTTAGGTTAAGTAGCGGGGAGTTCGCAGTGATGCAAACTCCCCGTGAATTTTGCCCCCCTAGTTTAATGGATAAAATTCAGGATTCCGGTTCCTGTGATAGGCGTTCGATTCGCCTGGGGGGTACAAGATAGCATATGGAAGGTCTTAAGACTATAGTGATGTTGGTGTTCTCAAACGTGTTTATGACGTTTGCCTGGTACGGACACCTCAAGCTCGGCGAGATGAAAATCTCTACCGGCTGGCCGCTCATCCTGATAATTCTGTTTTCCTGGGGAATCGCGTTTTTCGAGTATTGCCTTACGGTACCTGCGAACCGCATAGGCTTCATAGGAAACGGCGGTCCCTTCAACCTTCTTCAGCTTAAGGTCATTCAGGAAGTTATTTCCCTTACGGTCTTCACCGTCATCATTATGTTCCTCTTCAAGGGCGAACACATTCAGTGGAACCACATAGCCGCTTTCGCCTGCCTGGTTCTCGCTGTCTTTTTTGTTTTTCTGAAATAAGACTACTCCCCTTTCAGCTCCTTTGCAAGCCTGAAGATTTCGGGGCTTAGATGGCAATAACCTCCGGGGTTCTTGTCCAGATAGTCCTGATGATACTCATCTGCAGTGTAGAACTTAAGGACGGGTTCGAGTTCGACCGGAAACCGCTCTACTCCCAGCTCCGCCTTAACGCGCTTGAAGACTTCGGATAAAACTGACAAATCTTCTTCCTCTTTATAATATACGCCCGTACGATAGCGGGTCCCCTCGTCTTCGCCCTGTTTATTAAGGCTCAGCGGGTCGATAATCCTGAAGAAAAGGCCGGTCAAACGCTCCAGCGAAACTACGGAAGGATCGTAGACTACATGTACACACTCCGCATAGCCCGTGTTATCCTGATAGACTTGCTCGTAAGTAGGGTTTTCAGTCCTTCCGTTTACGAATCCGACTTCCGTATTTACAACGCCCTCAACCAGCTTGAAAAATTTCTGGGCACCCCAGAAACAACCGGCGGCAAACCAAATATCTTTTTCCTTTCTCATTATGTCCCAAAAATAGCTTTTTTTTCTTATTTTTGTAGGAATTCACTTAACGTGTACATGAAGAAACTACTTCTCGCCGCCGCCGCGATCCTGATCTCCCTTAGCGCTTGCGCTCAAGTATCAGATCCGGCAGCGCATACCTTGAGGCCAGACCCCAAAATAGCAAAACACAGCCCCTACAAGGCCAGCAAGAATTACGGCAAGCGTATAGCCGTCTTCGGAGGCTCTTTGTCTGTCCACAAAGAGTCCGACGCAGCTAAACAGATCTGGGCCAATCTCCTGAATGCCGAAGTAGTAACCTATGGAGTCGGCGGAGCCGGCTTCTCCCGCGAGCAGGGATATACTCTTCAGAGGCAGGTAGACGAAGCCGGAGTGTTCGACATCTACGTCCTCTGGGCCAGTACAAACGACTACAACGGCCAGAAAGAGTGCGGAACCTGGCAGGACTATACCGCCCTGGACGGCTACGACGAAGCTAAGCGCTCGACTCAGTGCGGCGGAATCAACTACTGCATCAAAACCCTTCTTGAGAAGAATCCGAACGCGGAAATATATTTCTTCACTTCCCTTCGCTTTTTCAATGCCGAAGCCGGCTACAATCCTTTCAGCAACAAACCCAACAGTACCGGCAAAACCTTCGCCGACTATATTCAGGGTCAGAAAGATTGCTGCGCCTACTACGGCATACCCGTCCTGGACCAGTTCAACCTCCAGGGCGTCAATATTTTCAACGTTAGCAAGTATTATCTGGAAGATCGCCTGCATATGAGTGAAGAGGGATACCGTAAGATAGGCCCCGTGCAGGCAGCATTCCTTGCAAATGGTTTTTAAAGAAATATGCTGATCGTATTCAAACTTCTCGGCTCGATTGCCCTGCTCATTTACGGTATGAAGGTGATGAGTGAGGCCCTTCAGAAGATGGCCGGACCTCAGCTCCGCCACCTTCTCGGAGCCATGACGACCAATCGCATATCCGGCGTCGCTACCGGCGCCCTGGTTACCGTAGCCGTCCAGTCTTCTGCCGCAACGACCGTTATGACAGTGTCGTTCGTAAACGCCGCCCTGCTTACCCTAAGCCAAGCTATCACCGTCATTATGGGCGCCAACATCGGAACGACTCTCAGCGCCTGGATTATGTCCGCCGGATTCTCGTTCAACATTGCAAACGCAGTCTGGCCCGTATTCCTGATAGCCATAATACTAATTCAGACCGGCAAACACCGCTATATCGGAGATTTCCTCTTCGGACTTTCTTTCCTTCTTTTCGCCCTCGGAATGCTCAAACAGACAGGAACCGAGCTTGATCTCGCAAGCAAACCGGAGGTTGTAGCTTTCTTCGCCAGCTTCAAGACTAACTACGGAACAGTCCTGCTGTTCCTCCTCATAGGAACAATCCTTACCGCTATGGTGCAGAGCTCGGCCGCTCTGATGGCCATTACGATGGTCCTCTGCGCTACGGGAGCGATCTCGATCTACCAGGGTATCGCGCTGGTTATGGGTGAGAATATCGGTACTACCCTCACTGCGAATCTGGCGGCAATGAATGCCAATACGCAGGCCCGGCGAACGGCTATGGCCCACCTCGTGTTCAACGTCTTCGGCGTGATATGGGTATTGATCTGCTTCTTCCCGTTCGTGAAGCTTGTCTGCAAGATCGTAGGTATAGACCCTACCGCAGACAGCATCGACGCTACCCGTCTGTCATTTGCCCTCGCGGCCTTCCATACCGGTTTCAACGTTATCAACACCGCTCTCCTCATAGGCTTTGTTCCTCAGATTGAAAAGCTTGTATGTTTCCTTATCAAGCCCAAGAAAGCAAAGACCGAGGAAGAGGAGGAATTCCGCCTTCAGTACATACGCGGCGGTATCATGAAAACCCCGGAACTTTCCGTCTTCCAGGCTCAGAAAGAGATTGTTACCTTCGGTTCTATGATGGAGCGTATGCTCGATATGGTCAAGGAATTGTACCATACCGGCAACGACGAAGCTTTCGGTAAACTTTTCGACAAGATCAGGAAGTACGAAGACATGAGCGACAAGATGGAAGACGAAATCGCCCGTTATCTCGGTCAGGTCGGAGACGCACACCTTTCAGACGACACCAAGGAAAAAATACGCGAGATGCTACGCCAGATAGGCGAACTCGAATCTATCGGAGACAGTTTCTACAACCTCGCCCGTATCCTTCGCCGCCGCAGAGACAATAAGATCGAATTCACTAAAGAACAGATTGCTGCAGGAGCATCTATGACACGCCTCCTCGAAAAAGCCATGGCCCAGATGAACGCCGTCCTGGCAGGACACCGCGAAGACTTCGACATCAGGGATTCGATAAGCATCGAGCGCGAAATCAACGGCCTTCGCGACAGCCTCAGAGCCCAGAACATCAAGGATGTAGACAATCATGTCTACTCATACGAAGCCGGTACGGTCTTCATGGATATGGTCAGCGAGTGTGAGAAGACCGGAGACTATATCATGAACGTCGTAGAAGCACGCCTTGGAGAACTTGCTGAAGAGGAAAAAGATTAACGCATTTTTTACTAAATTTGTAGGATTTTATAAGTGATACTAAAAATCTAAAATACAATCTATAATAACACTATGTCCAAAGAGAAAAAATTCATTACCTGTGATGGTAACCAGGCTGCGAGCGGAATCGCATATCTGTTCAGCGAGCACGCAGCCATCTACCCTATCACGCCCTCCTCAACAATGGCGGAAAACGTCGACGAGTGGGCAGCCCACGGAAAGAAGAACTTCTGGGGTGAGACTGTAAAGGTTACGGAGATGCAGAGCGAGGCCGGAGCAGCCGCAGCTGTCCACGGCTCACTGCAGGCCGGTGCCCTTACTACAACCTTTACCGCATCACAGGGACTCCTCCTTATGATACCGAACATGTACAAGATCGCTGGTGAAATGCTTCCCGCAGTCTTCCATGTTTCTGCCCGTGCCCTCGCATCCCACGCCCTTTCGATCTTCGGAGACCATCAGGACGTGATGGCCTGCCGTCAGACAGGTTTCGCGATGCTCGCCTCCGGCTCCGTCCAGGAAGCCCAGGATATGGCAGCGGTAGCTCATCTCTCAACAATCAAGGGAAGCATTCCTTTCCTTCATTTCTTCGACGGTTTCCGTACCTCACACGAAATCCAGAAAATTGAAGCCCTCGACGAGGAGGAACTCAAGAAGCTTATCAGCGATAAGGCTCTGGCCAACTTCCGCGCCCGCGCCCTCAACCCGAACGCTCCTGTAACGAGGGGTACCGCCCAGAATGGAGACGTCTACTTCCAGGCAGTCGAGTCGCGCAACCAGGCCTACGAAGCTATCCCGGATATCGTCGCCCGCTATATGGGAGAAATCGGAGAGATCAGTGGCCGTCAGTATCGCCCCTTCGATTACTATGGAGCCAAGGACGCTGAGGATGTCATAATCGCGATGGGTTCCGTCACCGAAACCATCAAGGAGACTATCGACTATCTCGCATCCAAGGGACGCACAAAACTCGGCGCTGTAGCAGTTCACCTCTACCGCCCGTTCAGCTCAAAGTACTTCCTCAAGGCCCTCCCGAAGACCGTCAAGAGAATTGCGGTTCTCGATAGGACTAAGGAACCCGGTGCCCTCGGAGAGCCTCTCTATCAGGACATCAAGACAGTCTTCCAGGGTATGGACAATGCCCCGCTTATCGTAGGCGGACGCTATGGCCTTTCCAGCAAGGATACTACTCCCGCTCAGATTATCGCAGTTTACGACAATCTCGCCCTCAAGACCCCTAAGAACGACTTCACTATCGGTATCGTAGACGACGTAACCTTCAAGAGCCTCCCTCTTAAGGAAGAAGTCAGTATCGTAAAGCCCGGTACTACCGAGTGTAAGTTCTTCGGTCTCGGTTCAGACGGTACTGTAGGCGCCAACAAGAACACCATCAAGATCATCGGTACACATACAGACCTCTACAGCCAGGCCTACTTCGACTACGATTCCAAGAAATCCGGCGGATACACCTGCTCTCACCTCCGTTTCGGCGAGCAGCCCATCCACGCCCCTTATCTTGTCAATACTCCCGACTTCGTAGCCTGCCACGTCCCTTCATATCTTGAGAAATACGATGTTCTCAAGGGCATCAAGGACGGCGGTTCCCTGCTCCTCAACTCCCTCTGGGACGAGAAGGAGACCCTCGAGAGAATTCCTGACTTCGTAAAGGGAACTATCGGTCGCAAACACGTCAAGCTCTACATCATCAACGCTACTAAGATCGCAGCTGAGATCGGCCTTGGCGGTAGGACCAACACTATCCTCCAGAGCGCATTCTTCCGCATCACCGGAATTATCCCCGAGGCAGATGCAGTGAAGTATATGAAAGACGCAGCCCTCAAGTCCTATGGCAAGAAGGGTGAGAACGTCGTCAATATGAACTACGCCGCTATCGATCGCGGAGGCGAGTACAAGCAGGTCGCAATCCCCGCCGAATGGGCAGACATTACCGCTAAGTTCGTAAGCCACAACGCCGCCCGCCTCGCGACTCCGTTCGTCAAGGAAATCGCCGACGTCGTGAACGCCCAGGCCGGAGACTCGCTGCCCGTCAGCGCCTTCCTCCCCTACCAGGACGGAACTATGCCCGCCGGAACCGCCGCTTACGAAAAGCGCG
>JAEEGG010020263.1_pt1 | contig 13318 bp, 13 predicted proteins | sample 9134161 | NCBI WGS metagenome assembly JAEEGG01 (sample SAMN16246543, study PRJNA631951) | gut metagenome | biome: gut microbiome; feature: rumen; material: CR-attached | host: Bos | place: Iran: Karaj | collected 2018-10 | reverse complement strand
ACCTGGTTCAGTTTGAAAAACAGTTTCTTCTGGGCCTGGGTGGTGCCGATCTTGACCAGCGACCAGTTTCTGATGACAAAGTTGTTGATATAGGCCTTGATCCACCAGACCGCATAGGATATGAGCCGCAATCCCTTGGAGGGATCGAACTTTTTGACCGCCATCATCAGGCCGATGTTGCCTTCCTGAATCAGATCCAGTGTTTTCATGCCGTAACCGCGGTATTCATGCGCGATCTTGACAACAAAACGCAGATTGGAACAGATGAGTCGCTGCGCTGCTTCCAGATCGCCAAAACGGCGGTAACGGTTGGCCAGTTCCAGTTCATCTTCCCGGCTCAGGAGTTTGAACTGCTTGATTTGACGCATATAGTATTCCAGTGTATCCGAAGCGACCGTCAGGGAAAGAGCTTTTTCTGTCATGAACAGTCTCCTTGTCGTTGGATGTCGTTAGCACTCACTTTTGCTGAGTGCTAACGATTGTAGGGCAGACGATTTCCGAAAACAAGAAAAAATGGTGAAAAGTTTTGTAATTTTTTCCCTGAAAAGACGGAATTCATGCCCGAAATGATGTGCCGGGCGGAAGCAATCTCTTCTTTTGACAGGAGGATTGTGGTATTCTTAAATATTTGCGGAAATTGTTCGCCTGCATGGTTCTCCAAAACGGCAGGTGGGAAGCATTCGCGCGTTTTTTCGGAAGGGATGGAAGACCCCAAAGGCAAAGAGGTGGCTCCATGGAGCGAATGGTGGACTTTGCGCACCGTTTTTTGGCGGAAACGCTGGCTGCTGGGGATCGCGTCGTGGATCTGACCGCGGGCAGGGGCCGGGATACGCTTTTTCTGGCGGAGCAGGTATTGCCGGGTGGCGAGCTTTTTGCCTTCGACATTCAACGGGATGCCCTGGCGCAGACGGAGAATCTGCTGCGCAGCCATGGTTTTGCGGTTGGCAGGGGGGATGGTTCCAGGGGAGGCATTACCCTTATAGAAGCCGGCCATGAAAAGCTTGCAAGCTACGTGGAAGGGCCCTTGCGGGCGGCGATTGCCAATTTGGGCTATTTGCCCGGGGGCGATCCGGGGTTGACGACCAATGTGCAAACCACTTTGACCGCTTTGCAGGCGGTTCTTGCATTACTTGCTCCGGGAGGACGGCTGGCGGTGGTAGGATACGTCGGCCATGCCGGCGGTTGCAGTGAAACGGAGGCGGTTGCCGCTTTGTTTGCCGGCTTGGAATCACGTGACTGGACGACCATGAGGATCGCCATGCTGAATCGTGTCTCGGCTCCGGTGCTGCTGATGGCGGAAAGGCGACGGTAGGGAAAACATGGGCAATTTTTTTGAACGTATCGGGGATACCGTTCTGTACCAGCTGGAGCGGCTGGGGCGCATGGGCCTCTTTCTGCTGCGCACGGTGACGAGCATCGTGACGCCGCCCTACAAGCTGCGGCCCATCATCCGCCAGATCCACTTTATTGGGGCCTGCTCCATCTTTGTCATTCTGTTTACCGGAGCCTTTACCGGCATGGTTCTGGGGTTGCAGGGCTATTACACGCTGCGCAAATTCGGATCGGAGGGGTATCTGGGCGCGGCTGTGGCTCTGAGCCTGCTGCGGGAACTGGGGCCGGTGCTGACCGCATTGATGGTTGTGGGACGGGCCGGTTCGGCCATCTGCGCGGAAATAGGCATTATGCGCATTTCCGAGCAGATTGACGCGTTGGAGTGCATGGCCATTGATCCGCACCGCTTTTTGATGGCCCCCAAACTGGTGGCTGGAATCATCTCGGTGCCGCTGCTGACGGCCATTTTTGATACCGTCGGCATTTTGGGCGGCTGCCTGGTGGGCGTGGGACTGTTTGGCGTCAACGAGGGCGCCTATTTTCAGGGAATGTACGCCAGCGTGGTTTGGCTGGATATTTATATGGGCTTTGTCAAATCGCTGGTGTTCGGGGTGCTGCTGATCTGGATTGCCGCCGGAAAGGGCTATTTTTTACATTTGGAACGGTCTGGCGGTTTTGGCGCCGAGGGCGTCAGCCGCATCACGACCAGCGCGGTGGTTTGTTCGTCGGTGGCGATTTTGGTGAGCGATTATCTGATCAGTGCCATTTTGCTGTAAAACTTTTGGGGCCTTTTCCCTATGGAGAACGATGCGGTTATCGAAGTTGTCGATGTGTACAAATCCTTTAGCGGCCAGCAGGTGCTTTCCGGCGTCAATTTGACCGTGCGGCAGGGTACCACGATGGTGATAGTTGGCGGAAGCGGGCAGGGCAAAAGCGTGCTGCTCAGGCACATGCTGGGACTGCTCAGGCCGGATCGCGGTCAGGTGCGGGTGCTGGGGCGGGATCTGGCGCGTATTGGCAAGGAGGAACTGAAGGAAGTCCGCAAACACTACGGCGTTCTGTTCCAGAATGTGGCCTTGTTTGATTCCATGACGGTGTTCGACAACATCGCCCTGCCGCTGCGGGAAAGGACTCGTTGCTCCGAAGGGGAGATCCGCTCCAGGGTGATGGAAAAACTGGCGCTGATGGATATGGAGGATGCCGGCGGCAAATACCCGGCCCAGCTGAGTGGCGGCATGAAGAAACGGGTGGGGCTGGCGCGGGCCTTGATCCTCGATCCGCAGATCGTCTTTCTGGATGAACCAACGACGGGGCTGGATGTCAGCCGCAGCAACGAAATTTACCGTCTGTTTCACCGTATCCAGAAACAGTTGCGGTATACTGCGGTGATCGTGAGTCACGATGTGCCCAAAATTTTCAAACTGGCGGACTATGTGGCCCTGGTGTCGGGCGGCCTCATTCATGGCTGTTTGCCTCCGGAGGAATTCCAGATGACGCAGGATCCGCTGATACGGGCCTTTGTCGAGGAGACGATGGGGCCCATCTATTGGAGCAGGCAGGAGGAGATGAAAATATGAAGCGCTTCAGTCTGGAAATGGCTGTGGGCATGTTTTTGGTGGCCGGTTTTTTGTGCGTCGCCTATCTCTCGATTAAACTGGGGAATCTCAATCTGTTCAACGACCATACCTATACGGTTGAGGCCGATTTTACGACGGTTTCCGGTTTGAAAGCCGGCGCGGCGGTCGAGATCGCCGGTGTCAGGATCGGGCGTGTCGCCAGTATCACCCTGGATCCCGACAGCTATCGGGCACGTATAAAAATGGCAATACAGCCCGGTGTTCAGATTCAGGAGGACAGCATCGCCTCCATTCGCACCTCCGGCATTATCGGAGACAAATATGTTAATATCTCGCCGGGAGGATCCCCCGAACGGATCCAGCCGGGCGGCAAAATTTCCGAAACCGAGTCGGCAGTCATTCTGGAAGAGCTGCTGAGCAAGTATATTTTTGAAAAGCAATAATTTTGCGTTGACAGGGGAAAAACATGAAAAGGCTCACCGTGCTGTTTCTGTTGCTGATCTGGGTTGGAGCGTCTCCGCTGTGGGCTGCCGGCGAAGCGGCCGCGCCGGACGGCGAATTGGACGATCCCTTTGGTGACAGCGGCCAGGAAGTGCGTATCGCCGATCCTCTGGAGCGGATCAACCGTGGGCTGTTTTGGTTCAATGACAAGGTCTACATGTATGTCGCCAAACCGGTGGCGCGGGGCTGGCGTGTGGTTCCGGAACCCGGGCGGATCGCCGTAAGCAACTTTTTTTCCAATTTGGGTGCGCCGGTGCGTTTCGCCAATTCGCTTCTGCAGCTCAAATTTCGTAAAGCCGGCAACGAACTGGGCCGTTTCTTCTTCAACAGTACGGTGGGCGTGTTCGGTTTGCTCGATCCGGCTTCGGAAAACGGTTTCAGGAAGCTCGACCCGGAGGATTTCGGGCAGACCATGGGAAACTATGGAGTGGGGCATGGCTGCTATCTGGTGCTGCCCTTTCTGGGACCATCCAGTGTGCGTGATGGCATCGGCACCGTGGCGGACACTTTCCTCAGGCCCCAGACCTATGTGCTGAACTGGTGGGAGAATACGGCGCTGAAGGCCGTTGATGCGGTCAATGAAATCTCGCTCGACAAGGATACATATGAGGGCATACGAAAGGACGAGGTCGATCCCTATCTTTTCATTCGCAACGCCTATGTTCAGCGGCGGGAAGGGCAGGTCCGGAAGTAGCGGCAAGGCCCGCTTGTGGCTTTCCCCCGAAACGGGGGCTTTTATCAACGACGGATGAACCAAAAAAGAGAACTTGAGAAATGCTGGAAATTTTCGCGATAGCCAATCAGAAGGGCGGGGTGGGAAAAACGACCACGGCAGTCAATTTGGCGGCATCGCTGGCGGTTGCCGAGAAAAAAACCCTGTTGATCGATCTCGATCCCCAGGCCAATGCCGGCAGCGGGGTCGGAATTGACAAAAAAGATATAAGCAAGAGTATTTACAACATTTTTTTTGAAAAGATCTCGCTGGATGAAATAATAGTGAAAACGCCTCTTCCCAGTCTGGATCTGGTGCCTTCCAGCGACAGCCTGGTTGGCGCCGAAATTGAACTGGTGGGGATGGAAAATCGTGAACAGATTTTAAAGGGCGTTCTGCAGGGGCTTGATGAGACCTATGAGTTTGTCATCATCGACTGTCCGCCGTCGATGGGGCTGCTGACAATCAATGCTCTTATTGCCGCCCATGCCGTCATTATTCCCGTACAGTGCGAATATTACGCCATGGAGGGCTTGAGCGGACTGATGAAGACTATCAGGCTCATCAGGAACACCTACAACCGGGATCTGAAGATATGCGGCATCTTGCTGACCATGTATGATGGCCGCAACAATCTGTCCCGGCCGGTGGAAAAGGAACTGCGGGGATTCTTTGACAAACAGGTGTTTACAACCGTTATTCCGCGCAATGTCCGGCTTTCGGAGGCGCCAAGCCACGGCCTGCCCGTGCTGCTCTATGACATTTCATCCAAGGGCGCCAAATCGTATCTCGATTTGGCCAGGGAAATACTCGACAGGAAAGAACCATGAACAAAAAAACCGGTCTCGGACGTGGCATTGGAGCCTTGCTGGAAGGGGTGGACACGAAGGACGAAAACAGCAAATATTTCATGTGTCCAATGGAGAAATTGCGTCCCAATGCCGATCAGCCGCGCAAGTCCTTTGATCGGCACAAACTGGAGGAGCTGATCGCTTCCGTGGTGCAGAAGGGCGTGATTCAGCCGTTGATCGTGCGCAGGCTTGACGACGGCGACGGGTGCTTCGAGATTGTTGCGGGCGAGCGCCGCTGGCGCGCGGCGCAGGAGGCCGGCCTGAAGGAAGTTCCCGTGGTTGTCGAGGAAGTGGATGATCAGAGCTCTCTGGAAATGGCGCTGATCGAGAATTTGCAGCGGGAAGATCTGAATCCCATCGAGGAAGCCCGGGCCTACAGTTTTTTGCTGGAACGTTACGATTTTTCACAGGATGACGTTGCCCGGCGGGTGGGCAAACAGCGCAGTACCGTGACCAATCTGCTGCGCCTTTTGAAACTGCCGGAAGATATTCAGGAGGATGTGGTCGCTTCCCGTCTGTCCATGGGGCATGCCCGCGCCCTGCTGAGCCTGGAGGATGAGAGCGACATCCGTGAAGCCAGAAACGAGGTGCTTGCCCGGGAACTGTCCGTACGGGAAACCGAGCAGCTGGTCAGGAAAATCGCTTCGAAAAAATACCGGGCTGCCCGGCATGCTGCACGTCTCCCCCAGGAAACTTTTGCGGAATTTTCAAATCATCTCAAGGATCTCTTGAAAACGGAGGTGGCTATCAAGCCGCGGACGCATGGGGGAAAAATCGAAATACAGTACCTCTCCCACGAGGATCTGCTGCGGATAGTCAAACTGCTGTCCAGCGATCGCTCCCTTACGTAAGTATTTGGGAAAAGGCGGTTTTGTCCATTCTTCTGGCTTATGCCAGTGTTTCCAGACAGTGACCCACCTCCCGGATGAGCGGCGTCATGCCCTCGCCGGTGACGGCGGAAACCCTGAAAACCGGCAAATGCCGTTCCCCGAAACGTTTGACCAGCCGCTCCGCTTCCTGGCGTGCTTCCGGCACGTCCATTTTGGTGAGTACCACAAGCTGCTTCTTCTTCAAAAGTTCCGGATCATAGGCTTCCAGCTCGCGGTTGATGGCGTCAAAGGCGGCGAGCGCGTCATGATCCTCACCTGCCAGCGGATCCAGCAGATGCAGGATGACCCGGGTTCGTTCTATCTGACGCAGGAAGTAGTGCCCCAGGCCCTTGCCCGCGGCGGCTCCCTCAATCAGCCCCGGAATGTCGGCCACCACAAAGCTTTGAAAGTCGTTGTAGTGGACGACCCCCAGCTGCGGCGTCAGCGTGGTGAAGGGATAGTCGGCGATTTCGGGACGGGCGTTGGAGATCGCCGAGAGAAAAGTGGATTTGCCGGCATTCGGCAGTCCCACCAGCCCGACATCCGCCAGCAGTTTGAGTTCCAGACGCAGCCAGGCGCTTTCTCCCTCCATGCCGGGCTGTGCGTCGTAGGAAATTTTATGAGCGCTTGAAAGCGATGCGTTCCCCCGGCCGCCGCGCCCTCCCGCAAAGAGAAGGATCTCCTCGCTCTCCGTGGTCATGTCCGCCAGGAGCTGATCATCCTCGTCGCGGTAGATCATGGTGCCCGGCGGGACGTCGATGATCAGGTCCGCGCCGTTGCGGCCATGCTTGCGGGAGCCGCTTCCCGCCTTGCCGTTTTCGGCGTGAAAGTGGATCTTGTAATGAAAGGGGGCCAGCGACGACATTCCGGGCCGTATCCGGAAGCGGATGGCGCCGCCATCTCCTCCGTCTCCACCGTCCGGGCCGCCCCGCGGCACAAACTTCTCCCGCCGGAAGGCAACGCAGCCACGCCCGCCGTCTCCCGCCTGCACATGGATTTTGGCCCGATCGATAAATTTCATGCCGAACACCTTAAAACCGCAAAAAGCCCGAAGCGATGCTGCTTCGGGCTTGCTTTAAACGTCTTTTCTCAATCCCTGTTCAATTACTCGCCGCAATATACGCTGATTTTGCGGCGGAATTTGTCTTTGCGCTCGTATTTCACCACGCCGTCAATCTTGGCGAACAGCGTGTAGTCATTGCCGCATCCAACGTTGGTGCCAGGATGAAAAGTGGTGCCGCGCTGCCGCACGAGAATTGATCCCGCCGTGACAAATTGACCGTCAAAACGTTTTGGTCCCAGCCGTTTGCCACAGGTATCGCGTCCATTGCGTGAACTTCCGCCCGCTTTCTTGTGTGCCATTGTTCCATTCCCCCTTTATGCTTCAACGCTCAAAATCCGCAGATGCGTCTTGATCTGCCGGTGTCCAAACATTTTGCGGTAGCCTTTGCGGCGTTTGTGATGAAATCCCAGAACCTTGCGATCCTTGGCATGGTTCATGATGCGGGCGGTAACCTTGGCGCCCTCGATCAGCGGGGTGCCTACACGGACCGTTTCGCCGCCGATCATCAGCACTTCGCCCAGTTCAACCGTCGATCCGATTTCACCGCCGAGTTTCTCTACCTTGAGGGAATCACCCTCGGCGACTTTGTATTGTTTTCCTCCAGTTCGGATAATAGCATACATAAGATTCACTCCATTCATGCGATGATAGTTCCAAAGAATAGCGCAAGCTGAGACTCTACATAGCTTGACGGTATGGTGTCAAGCAAAAATCCCGCTCTTCCGGATTTTCATGCGCCGCAGATTTCGTAGCAACTGTCCATGCTGTCATCCCTGCGGGCAATTACGGTAATTTTGCGGTGGTAGCGCTGTTCCAGCGTTTCAATGCCCTCGTGTTCCCTTTCGGTCAAAAACAGCGCAACCTCCGGCGGCGCCGCCACGGTTATCGCTCCACCGTCCTTTCTGCGCATGCGGTTTTCCAGTTCACGCAGGATTTCGTAGGCCAGTGTCGGGCAGCTTTTGACAGAGCCCTGCCCCTCGCAGTGACGGCACGGCGCGCACAGGATATGCCCCAGGTTTTCCCGTACCCGCTTGCGGGTCATCTCCACCAGGCCCAGTTCCGAAATCTTGAGCACATTGGTTTTGCTGCGATCGTTGCGCAAGGCTTCTTCCAGTTCCGTGTGGATCTCCTCGCGGTGCGAGCTTTCCTCCATGTCGATGAAATCGATGACGATCAGCCCCCCAATGTTGCGCAGCCGCAGTTGAAAGGCAATTTCCCGCGCCGCTTCACGGTTGGTGCGGAAAATGGTGTCTTCCAGATTGTGGCCGCCCACAAAACGGCCGGTATTGACGTCAATGGCGGTGAGGGCTTCGGTTTGCTCAATGGTGATATAACCGCCGCTTTTGAGCCAGACCTTGCGGGAAAGCGCCCGGGTGATTTCGTCTTCGATGCCGAAAGCGTCAAAGATCGGTTCGGCATCGCTGTACAGCTTGGTGGCGATCTCCAGCTTCGGCATGAAGGTGTGCAGAAACTGGTTAATCTTCTCAAGCTCCTCCTCGGAATCCACGATCAGGCGGTTGACGTCTTCGGTGAGCACGTCGCGCAGCACCCGGCAGGTGATATCCAGATCGGGATGGAGCAGGCAGGGGGATTTTTTCTGCTTTCTCTCCCGCTGGATATTGTCCCAGATGGCGGTCAGATAGGCGGCATCGGCGGCCAGTTCCTCCAGCCCTTTCCCTTCCGCCGCGGTCCGGACGATGAAACCGCCGCCCGGCCGGCGGAGCTCTGTTGCCAGCGCGCGCAGCCGTTCCCGCTCCTGTTCGTTTTCAATACGTCTGGATACACCCACATGATTGACCGTCGGCATGAAGACCAGATGGCGTCCTGGCAGCGTGATGTAGGAGGTGATGCGCGCCCCCTTGGTGCCCAGGGGTTCCTTGGCCACTTCCACCAGCAGATCCTGATCTTCCACCAGCAGATCCTCAATGGAAGACCAACTGGCCGTATCTTCCTCCCCGGCGGCGTTTGCCGAAGGCGCCTCGTCGAACAGTTTGGCCAGTTCCTCCATTTCGGTGCGGAGATCCGCGACATGCAGGAAAGCTGCCTTCTCCAGCCCGATGTCCACAAACGCGGCCTGCATGCCGGGCATTACCCTCAGGACCTTCCCCAGATAGATATTGCCGACCAGACTGTGTTCCCGCCCGCGCTCAATGTAGAGTTCGGCGACCCGTTCATCCTCCAGCAGGGCGATGCGGGTTTCCTGAGCGGTGGTATTGATCACCAGCTCCTTGTTCATGCCCTGGCTCCGAAACGTACGCGTCCGTTTTTCCGCTTCCGTGCGTATCTGCTGACAACCGCCTGTTCATTCATTCGTGAATCGCCTCGTGTGATGACCCGTTTTCCCCAGGAAAGACGGCACGGCCTGCCGTGTCCGTCCTGCCCGCTTTCTTTGGTGGAAAATGGTTTCGCCGCCTGTTTTGGAAACTATCTATAATAACTTTATGACGGCTGTTGTAAACCCTGTTTTTACTTTGAACATTTTTTAAGGCGGATGGAAGTCTTGACAACCCTTCCGGCACGCAGCTGATCCCACGAGAGGTTCAGCAGCCAGGCCGCCGCCGGAAATGGGCTGCCGCGCCGGATGGTCAGCAGCAGGGCTTCCTCTGTGCAGGAGGCATCCACCACATGGGATCGCAGTTCCATCGGCTCGTGACGGTCGGGGCGCTCCCCCCAGATTTCGGAAGCGGCCAGAAAACTGGCGATGCGTTCCTCAAGCTGTGTCCTGTCTTCACCATTCAGGGCTATCCGGTAACAGCTGGATTCGACGCTTTCCGCGGGAGAAAGCGTCCCCGGCGGAATTCGTACCGCCTCGCTCACGGCTATTCCTTCGGGCAACTCCCGATTGAGCGCTTCTTCGACTGCGGAAGGAGCAAGGGACTCGTTCAGTTCCATATCGACAATCTCGGCGAGACTTTCCACGCCCAGGGGCAGGGCGTCGCCGAACGCGATGCGCGGCGCGGGATGAAAGCCCTCGGAAAAGCGCACCGGGATCCGCGCGCGGCGCACGGCGCGATGGACCACGCTCATCATTTCAAGATGCCCTAAAAAACGGGTCTTGCCGGTTTTGGCCAGGCGCATCCGCACGATGACGCGCTCCTGCAGGGGCGATGCCGTCTTCACGTTTGCCGGCGTCGGAATTGTGTCGGCGGATGGCGACCGCGCATCCCCGGAAACGATGCGGGGGGCGATCTCCTGAAAATCACAGACGCCGCAGTTGCTGCAGTGGCCGCCGCGGCAGTCGGGCGTGATTTCTCCGGCAAGCGCCTTGTTCCATTCACGCGCCAAAAAGGCCTTTTCCAGTCCGGAATCAATATGATCCCAGGGCAGAACTTCATCCAGGTCCCGTTTGCGCAGATACCAATGCGGGTCAAGGCCATTGGCGGCAAAGGCTTCCATCCAGGTATCAAAACGGAAATGTTCTCCCCAGGCGTCGAAGTGGCAGCCATGCTCGACCGCCCAGCGCAGCACCCGTCCCAGGCGCCGGTCTCCGCGGGAGAAGACGCCTTCCAGAAAGGAGGTGCGGGCATCGTGGTATTTGAAACGCAGCTTTTTGCGGCGCAAACTGTCCTTCAGGAAGTTCTGGCGTTCCTCAATGGCTTCCTGATGGAGCTGTGAACACCATTGAAAGGGTGTATGCGCTTTGGGCACGAAACTCGAAACGGCAACATGCACATCCGCGCCCCCCGGGGTTCCCTTGCCACAGCGTTTGACCCTGGCGGCCAGTTCGACCAGCCCCTCCAGATCTTCGGCGGTTTCCGTGGGCAGGCCGAGCATGAAGTAGAGCTTGATCAGGCGCCAGCCAAGTTCGAAGGCCGTGCGGCATTCCGCCAGCAGATCCGCTTCGCTGATTCCCTTGTTGATGACACGCCGCATCCGTTCGGTACCGGCTTCCGGAGCCAGCGTCAGGCCGGTTTTGCGGATCTTGCGCAGCTCGTCCAGCATGGCGGTGCTGAGAGAGCCCACCCGCAGGCTGGGCAGCGATACCGCAATGCGCTGCTCGTCCAGCGTTTTGACCAGGGAGGTGAGCAGGGGCTCGATGCTGCTGTAGTCGCCGGCCGACAGCGACAGAAGCGACACGTCTTCGAAACCGCTGCGCTCAAGCGCCTCGAACAGGATGCTGGAGATGGTCTCCATGCGGCGTTCCCGCACCGGGCGGTAGATGAAGCCCGCCTGGCAAAAACGGCAGCCCCGCGTGCAGCCGCGGCAGATTTCCACCGCTACCCGGTTGTGAATGGTCTGCATGAAGGGAATGATGGGTGTGGTAGGGTAGGGCGCGCCGTCCAGATCGGCGACAAAACGCCGGCGCACCCTGGTCTTTCCTCCCTCGCGTGCTTCGATGGCGGCCAGGCGCCCGTCCTCCTGGTAGATCGGCGTGAAATGGCCGGGCACATAGACGCCCTCAATCGTTGCCAGCCGTTTCAGCAACTCCTCCCTGGGCTCGTGTGCCCGTTTCGATTCGCGCAGCGCGGCGCACAACTCCACGAGCACCTCTTCACCGTCGCCGAGAACCACCGCATCCAGAAAATCGGCCAGCGGCTCCGGGTTGTACGCACAGGGGCCGCCAGCGATGACGAGCGGCGCATCTTCCCCCCGCTGTGCGCTTTCCAGCGCGATGCCGCCCAGACGCAGCAGGTTGAGCACGTTGCTGTAGCTCATCTCGTACTGCAGGGTAAAACCGACGATGTCGAAACGTGAAAGCGGGGTTTCCGATTCCAGCGAAGCCAGCGGCAGCCGGCGTTTTTCCAGCTGTTGCTCCAGATCCGGCCAGGGCGCGTAGACTCTTTCCGCCGCAATCCAGGGTTCCCGGTTGAGGCATTCGTAGAGGATGGCCAGGCCGATGTTGCTCATGCCCACCTCGTAGACGTCCGGAAAAACCAGCGCCACACTTATGTCCACCTTCGCGCGGTCCTTGCGCACAGCGCCATATTCACCGCCCAGGTAACGTGAAGGCCGCTCCACCAGCGGCAAAATATCGCAAAGCGTATCGTTCATCGGCATAATGCTGTCAAAATCGTCCTTGTTGAAAAGATGAGAAAAAATTCATAAATGAAGGAAGGCTTCAATAGTAGACTTCCATCAGGCACAGTCCCTGCGGCGGAGCGCACAGGCGCCGCTGCGGCGTTTCGCCGTGCAGACGCCGGTCCAGCTCTTCGCAGGTGGCGCGTCCGCGTCCGATGTCCACCAGAGCGCCCACCATCAGCCGCACCATGCCCCGCAGAAAACCGCTGCCGCGCACGTCAATGAGGATCCGCTCCCCGTTTTCCGTCAAGGTCATGGAAAAGATCTCGCGCACCGTGGTGCGGGCGGCGCATCCCGCTATCCGAAACTGCGCGAAGTCATGTATGCCGGTAAGCTGCCGCGCGGCATGGCGCATCGCCTCCAGATCCAGCGGCGGGCGCAGCCACCAGCTGAAAGGCGCCTCCAGCGGGGAGCGTACCGGCGCGCACCACAGCGTGTACCGGTAATGCTTGCCCCTGGCATCGAAACGGGCATGGAATCCTGACGGCATTTCGAAAGCGTCCTGCACGGCAATATCTTCCGGCAGCAGGCGGTTTACGCCCTCCCGGAACGCGGTGAGGGGCAGATTAAGCGGCGTTTGAAAATGCGCCGCCATGCAGCGGGCATGCACGCCCGCGTCGGTGCGTCCGGCGGCAATCAGGCGTACCGGGTGGCCGGTCAGCCGCTCCAGCACACGTTCCACTTCTCCCTGTACCGAAAGCCCTTCGGCCTGGATCTGCCAGCCCACATAACGGGCGCCGTGATAGGCAATGTGGAGCTTGATGGTTCTCATGGCCTTATCCTCCGGAAAAGCCCTGCAGCATCAGGACAAACGCCGGCAGCAGAAGTCCAAGGACGGTGGCCGGAAGGTTCCAGCGGTTGGAGGCAAACGGCGGCAGAGAAACATTCTCCAGCTGCAGACGCCCCTGCGCGTAGGCCTGGGCCAGTTCGTCCGCGCGGGTGACCAGCCGTTGCAGCAGCAACGGAAGCGCCCAGCGCAGCAGTTCGATTCGTCCCATGAGCGGTCCCTGAGCTTTTGTGGGCGGACGGTTTTTCGTCACTTCCTGGATCTCGTTTTTAAGAAGGGGGATAAAGTCCAGCACCAGTTTCAGCAGAAAGGCATAACGTCGGATCGGTACCCCCAGACGGGCAAGCGGCCTGGCCAGCGTCGTCAGGGCTGCGACCAGCTGCGCCGGAGGCGTCACGAAGGTCATGAGTGATGAAAAGGTCACGGCCAGTGCCAGCCGTCCGCAGACCAGGAAGCCCTGCAGCAATCCGTCCCGCGAAAGCCAGGGGATGCCGCCCAGTGTGTGCCCGGGTGTCAGCAGCGTATGCAGAAGCAGCGTGCAGAGCAGCAGCCAGCGCAAGGCCCATATTCCCCGCCACCAGCGGCGCAGGGGAATGTGTCCCATCGC
>JAEEGG010020261.1_pt1 | contig 13318 bp, 12 predicted proteins | sample 9134161 | NCBI WGS metagenome assembly JAEEGG01 (sample SAMN16246543, study PRJNA631951) | gut metagenome | biome: gut microbiome; feature: rumen; material: CR-attached | host: Bos | place: Iran: Karaj | collected 2018-10 | reverse complement strand
GGAGCGGTATCAAGGATAACATAGTCGTAATGTGCCTTCAGATAATCCATGGTCACCACGAAGTTTTCGCGAGCCAGCAGCTCTGCAGGGTTGGGAGGCACAGGACCTGCCAACAGCAAGTCCAGGTTGTCGTTAACACCCGACTTCTGTATCTGGCGCTGAATGTCAGCATCGGTAATCTTACCCGTGGTCAACAGGGCTGTGATACCGGCTTCACGGTCAGAGATGTCAAACAGTCGGCCCAGGGCTGGCTTACGGATATCCAAGCCACAGAGAATCACCTTCTTGCCCAGCAATGCAAAGCTGACAGCCAGGTTGGCAGCATTAAAGGTCTTACCCTCACCAGACGTGCTGGAGGTGAAGAGAATGGTATGCTCGCCTTCCTTCAGCATAAACTGGATATTGGTACGCATGGAGCGGAATATCTCGTCAATCTGGTTATTCTTGTTGGCCTGAACCACGATGCCTGCCTTCTGCTTCACCTTGTCGCTGGCAATAGCCACATCGGCAATGATGGGCAGGTCGGTAAGACGGGCCAAATCGTCATGACCCTCAATCTTATAACGGAACAGGTTGATGAGGAACAATACACAGGCGGGGAACACAAAGGCCAGCACCAAGGCAGCAGCAAAGATGATAGGCGTCTTGGGGCTTACCCTACCCTCGCTCAGAGGCTCGTCAATCAGCTTACCCTTATCAGCCGTGGCTGCCAGGGCAATGCTGTTCTCCTCACGTTTCTCCAACAGCATGAGGTACAAACCTGACTTTACATCCTGCTGACGACCTACCTGACTCAAGACACGCTCGGTAACAGGGGCACTGCTTACCTGACCACGGAACATCGAGTACTGCGACTGGATGCCCTGGCGGTTGATGTCTGCAGAACGACGGGCCTGCATCAAAGCGGTCTGGATACTGGACTGCAACTCATCGATGGTCGAGGTCAGTGTCTGTACCTGAGGAGCTTCCTCGGTAGCCGACTTCAACAGGCGGTTACGGTCCTGTACAGCCTGGTTATAGCTATTGATCAAGGATACGGAAGCACCATCGGTCAAACCAACGTTAGAGGGGATGATGCCGTATTTGTTCTTGGGATTGTTCACATATTCACGCAGATAGTCCAGCATCTGGATCTGCGAGTTAGCCTGCGACAGTTGTGAAGAGAACTGGTTAGACATCTGCACCGACTGAGAAGCGTCAGAAAGGGTGGTCACACCACTGGAGCGCTTGATGCTCTCAATCTTAGAATCGCTCAAACCCAGTTCCTCGTTGATCTTCGACATACGGTCGTTGATAAACTCCTCGGTGCGCAGGGCAATCTCGTTCTTGTCGGCATTGGCCTGACGGTTATAGCAGATAGCCAACTGGCTGATGAAGTCAAGACCACGACGCACATTCTCGTCGTTCAGGGTCAGCTCAGCAATAGAGGTGAGCTTCGACGTGGGAGCCACACTGAGTCGGCCCAGGTATTGGGTAGCCACCAACATGGCCGGACGGATGGTCACATACCAAGCAGTACCTTCCTTCATCACATCGCCATTGGGATTCTTGGTGAAGGTCAGCGTACCGTATTGCGTCTTATAGTTGGCTGGCAACGAGTTGAACTTATACGTAAAGCTGGAAATCTCCTGTGCGTTTCTCAACAGCTTGCCTTCCGCAAAGTAGGCTTTTCCCTCCTTATGCAGACGAATCTTAATCTGGCGGATCTCATCGAGCATCATCTTGTCAAGGCTGTCCAGATGCAGTGGGTCGATATCTACCGAAATAGGTTGCTTGGCATAGACCAGATGGTCCTTCACCTTACCCTCGCTCTTATACTCAGCATAGATTTTCAGATCTTTCACCACGTCACGCAGCAGCACACGGCTCTGAATCACCTCTATCTCGTTGTCAATACCGGTAGAGTTGGTCAGGAAGCCCAGGTCCTGCATGTTGGCCAGCATCTGTGTGGCATTTCGCCTTTGTCTGTTCTCATCCTTCACCAGCATACGTCCCGAAACCTTGTAGACGGGAGTGGCATAGCGCACATAGATGAGCGATGCAGAAATACAAATGATTAAAGAAAGTAAGAACCACTGCCAGTTCAGCACTAACAGGGCAAACAGATTAGGGAGACTGAACCATGAATTGGTCTGATTCTCCTGATTGTCTTCCAAGAGCTCTTCCAGCTCATTAAGGGTTATTTTCTTTTCGTCAGACATATCTAATTTCTTCTTTTTTTATTCGATACAGCGTGCAAAGGTACGAATTTTTATCCTACCGTACAAATTTTGAACACAAAAAGTGATTTATTTATGTTAATAGGCATGTTCGTCATGGATAAACATGGTCTTCAGCGTCAGCCAGATGATGCGGATATCCAGCCAGATGCTCCAATGTTCCATATACCAGATGTCACGCTTCACGCGGCCTTCCATCTGCCAAAGTTCCTTCGTCTCGCCCCGGAATCCCGTCACCTGCGCCCAACCGGTCACGCCAGGTTTCACAAAATGACGCACCATGTATTTCTCTATCAGCTGCGAATACTGTTCCGTATGCGCCAGCATGTGGGGTCTCGGACCAACAATCGACATATCGCCTTTCAGCACGTTCCAGAACTGCGGCAGTTCATCGATGTTTGCCTTACGCATGAGGTTCCCGAACGGATATTTCCTCGGGTCATCCTTAGTCGCCTGCACCTTGTCTGCATCCTCATTCACATGCATCGACCGGAACTTATAACAGTAGAACTCCTTGCCGTCCAGACCTGTACGTAACTGTTTGAAGAACAGCGGACCAGGGCTCTGCGTCTTGATGATCAGCCAGAGTATGGGCATAAACGGCAGCACGATAGCCAGGATCAGCAATGACACCACGATGTCGAAAACCCGTTTCACGATCTTATTTACAGGGTTCATCAGCGGATTCTCATACGTCGTGAACACCTCCATATCATCCACCATCTCCCGCTTCAGGTTCAGGCCAATCGTCTCTACCGACACAGGAACGTAGAAGAATCTCACCACATGCTGATCACAGTACTTCGAGACTTCCCTGATTCTGTCACGGTCCAACCTCGACACACACATGTACAACTCGTCGCCTAAGTCCAGTTCTTCATCTTTCTCAATGGCCTCCATCAATTCCTCATATGACCCAAGCCTTTTCAACCTAACGGGTTCCTTCTTATAATTTTTCTTATTATTCTCTGCCTCCTCAATTTCATCGACCAGTTTCTCCAGATGCTCGTCACCATAATAGCCTGTCACTTTATAACCTAATGTTGCGTCATTCTTCAGTTTTCTGAGAATGCCTACCAGTTCCGGATCCGCCCCGACAAATGTCACCCGCCTTGTATTTCTACCAGACATTCGGTAATACTTAATGACCTTTCTCTCGAAATAACGGGAAATGAGCAGCACGAAAAAGAATACAGTTCCTACCTCCATCAACTGTGTGCCGACCTTGGTCTGGGTAAGGCTGATGCCCTTCATGATCACATAGGCAATCAGAACGGTCAGTCCGACAAGTTTGACAATCCTTTGAATAATATCTCCCATAGAAACCACCCTAAGGTGGATGATGGGGAAATTGAAGTAGTGGCTCATCAGTAATGCCAGATTGAGCGTAATGGCAAAAAGCCTCACTTTGGTAGGCGTCCAGTCAGCAATCCTCGGATAATAAAGCGAACAAAGATATAACAGTACATTGAGCAGAATGAAATCTGCTGCTATTACTGCATATTTAATCAGACTATTGGTTCTATTATTAGTAGTCATAACAGTATCGATTATGATTTTGAATATGTCAAGTTAGCCCAACATCTCCAGAATGGCTGCCCCATCCGGAACAAGAATGCAAAGATCACTTCTCCTGGGAAATACCGCCAGAAGCGCAGATTCTTTTTAAGAAGTGCAGATAAGCGGGTGATGCGCGATTGGTCTTTCAAATTCCCAAACCGGCTGTCATTTTGCCCGAAATTGCCAGTCATCATAATCTCTTCAATCAACATTTGCCCAATCTTTTCGTCAGGATTGGCCAAAAAGTATCGTTCATCGAGATGAAAAACAACTTTTAAGACATACATGACAGCTTTGGTGAAATCAAACAATCCAAAAGCATTCAGGAGTTCACGTAATTCGCCTTTCATTACACAGACATCATCGTCCTTGATTAGGAAATAATAGTCCATGATCTGTCTGAATCCGATACCCTCGTCAAAGAAATGATGACGGATATGCGCCATTTGGTAGACAACGTTAAACTTAGCCGTCGGTCTACAGAAACTGCCTTTTGGCAGCTCAACCCGATTGCTGCATTGTTCTTTGGCCTCAGTCTTTACCCATTTTTGGAATCGTCTGTTATATAATGGGTTATTTAAAAACATGGGGAAGAAATGCACCTCCACCATAAGACCCTTGAAGACTGGATATTCCAAATGGTGATAAAGCATTTTAGTATCAGGGAAATCTTTTTTAACATAATTGAAGATACGTCCTCTATCAGCCATCGGCCAAAGATCAATGTCTCCAGGATTGCGCTGTTCCGGTATTGGGTACATCAAGGCATTTCCTTGCCCCTTCAAGACGCAATTTGGGAAGCCATCCTTTTCAAACTGCCGTGTTATCTGAACAACAGCAGTATTAATCCTCTCATTCAATTCCTTGTTAATCCCTACCCTCGCATACCAATTTCCCATGACTGTCATCGACGGTTTCTTTTCCTTAGCCAGTTTGACCAAGCCAGGATAAAGCACGCCAGTAATACACTGCTTTTCCGAGAAGTCATAGAGAGCCTCCCAATCCAGATCGTCCAGATGACTGAACTTGGTCTGGCTGTCATCTAAAGCAAATCTGATAAACTCAAATATCGTCTCATTTCTCATCGTCTACTGCCATAAATGGATTTTTATAAACTCCTATCAATTGCTTCCCGAAATACCAGAAGAATTTCATGTCATCGACAAAGTACCGTTTGAACAGCCTTTTGGGTTCTTTGCAGAAGCGATAGAACCATTCCAGATACAGTTTCTGCCATATCTCCGGGGCCCGTTTCACGTTGCCAGCCTCAAAATCTATCGTCGCCCCCAATGCCATCCATATCTTCACTTCCGGCAATAATGCCTTGTGGGCATAGATCCATTTCTCCTGTTTGGGACACCCTACACAGACAGGTACCACATTAGCGCCAGACTCCCGGATCATCTGCACAATCTGATGATTCTCTTCCGGCTTCTTCTCAAACCCGTACGATGGAGAGAACGCCCCTACCACCATCTGCCGGCCTACCTTCCGATTGATGTTGTCCATAGCTTTCTTGGCCACATCTCCCATGCCGCCCAACAAGAATATCCGACAATCTGGATTGTCCTTGTGATGCGTATAAAAGGCCGGGAAGAAGCTACTACCAGGGATAGCCTGAGGAAGTGGTTTCGGGAGCAGCCGCGCGAACAAATACAACAGCCGGCTGTCGCAAATGACCCATTCGGTCTGCTTGTAAAGTTCATACAGTTCACGGTCCTCCTGCAGCTTCACCAGATGGTCAATATTGGGAGTTACCACGACGCCTTGTCGCAGTTCCTCCAGCAACACCTCCTGGGTTGCTGCTACCACCTCTGTATTCAGTATTCTAATCTTTTCCAACAGTCAGACCTCTATGAAAACCATCTTGTCCATCCACTTCAAGGCGCAAAGGTACTCATTTTTTCCCTAACTGCCAAATTATTCTCTTCCAATCTTGTATTTCCCGCCCAATTCTTGCCTCACTTCAAGAGGCCGCTCCCACTCACGGCGGTTCATCCAGTATGATGTGTTCGAATTGTGTCAGAAAGCGGCTGAACTGTTCCGGACGTTCGCGACGGAAGACACAGAGGATCCTGGCGACCATCTCGAACTCGATGGATTCCAGTTCACCTTTTTCAGACTGTTCAATCGGCCGGAACCGATCTGACACTGTTGGCGCACATACGCCGTCTTCAGGCCAGTCTCCGCCATAAAGCGGGACACGGCCAAACCCAGCAGACTTGTCTTGACTGGGTTCACATACTGTTTTGAAGCCATTTGTGAATGAATTTTGTTAAAATATTTAAAAGCAGTTACCGACATGTCGGTAACGAAATTTGCATATTCCTAATGATATAGATAAATTTGTCCCGCAGATATCACAGATTTCACAGATAGGACCTAAAGGTCGAAAAGATAATTTTTTTAACTTAAAACTTATGTCAAAAAAAGCAACACGCATCTTTCAGGAGCAGGCACTCATTGAGAAGACTTTGCTCAAGAACATTAGTGAGTACAGACCCACCGGTGACGAGGACTTCGACACGCTGGTCAGACAACATCTGATGAAGGACGTACACGATCGGTCAGTCAGTTTCATTCTCTCACTGTATGACATCGCCTGGGACATGACGTTCGGCGAGTGGCAGGACTTCTGGTTCGACATGGGGATCCGCATCTTCGACGCGGAAAACGACTACGATGATGAGTTTTGTCACACAGATTTCACAGATGACACAGATTTTGATGAAGATGATTTCAACACGAATTACTGTGATTGATCATGAATTGATCACGAATGACGGGAACGATGGTGAACCAGGAGAGATTTGATTTGATCAGGGAGGTTCTCAACAAGGCGGCAATAACAGACGACGAGCAGATGCTCATGTCTTATCGCATCACGACTGAGACCAAGCTGCCTCCTATGCAGCCCCTGTTTAAGATGTTCGATACGCCGTGTTTCTATCGGGGCGAACTGGTGGCGGCGTGTGGCAAGGCCAAGAGCGGCAAGACGATGTTCCTGTCGGTCATCATGGCGGCATGTCTCACAGAGAAAGTGCTGGCTTTGGAACGGCACACGGACAATTTTGGTCACACAGATTACACAGATCACACAGATAAAGCGGATGGCACAGATGGCAAGGAAAATGCGGTTGTTCAGACCACCCCGCCTTACGGCACCCCTCCTGACTCAGGAGGAGAATGGAAACCCTTACGGGTTTTGTGGGTGGATACTGAGCAGAGTCAGCAGAGCACACAGGACATCATGATCCATCGAATCATCCCGCTGATAAAAAATGGTCACACTGAAATCACGGAAATCACAGAAAAGGAATCTGTGGGATCTGTGAGATCTGTGTGCGATTTAGACTCATCTCTCTTCGCATATAATCTGCGTGGACTGGGGTTTGAGAAGCGACGGGCGGTGGTGGAGGTGGCCGTCAAGACTGTCAAGCCGGATATCGTGATCCTCGACGGCATCAAGGACCTCATCACCGACATCAACGATGCCGTCCAGGCGACACAGACCATGGAGCATCTCATGGCTCTGGCACAGCGCTACAACTGCTGTATTGTCAATGTTCTTCATCAGAACAAGAGCGAAGCCGACCGCAATATGCGAGGCTCCATCGGTACCGAGTTGACCAACAAGGCCTTCGAGGTGTACGAATGTGAGTATCTGGAACGCCAGAAGATGTTCCGTGTGACACAGACACTCTCGCGCAGACAGCGGATGAACCGACGACTCTGCTATGCCCTCTCCAAGGAGGGACTGCCTGAGACCTGTGATGAACCACAGGAGCAGCCTCGTGACGAGTTAGGGCGTTGGATGAGCGTCAAGTCGAAGTCAGAAGCACTCGTGAAGCTCTTCAACGAGGTGATGGAAGGCCGTACACAGCGGAAATTCAACGAACTGATGGCTGTTGCCCTGAAGAAGTGCGGCGTGGCCGATGCCCAGACTTACTATGACCTCGTGAAAGAGGCCGAGGAGCAGGGTATTATCCGCAAGGTCATCCATCCCGACACCAAGGAGTCGTGGGTGGAGCTCAATGACGATTCCGTGCTGCCCTTTTAATTTTAATTATTTAATTAATTAAGCCCCCATTAAAGGGGGCTAATTTAAATTTAATTTTTAATTTTAATTTAATTAATTATTAACCCGCGCGAGACGATGAGATTCGAAGAAGTATTTTGCAACACCTTCAAGGCCATCCGAAAGACCATCTCTCCCGATGTCAGGAAGAGCGTCGGTTTCTCGATTCCCTCGATGCCGATGGTCGAGGCCTGCCGTGCAGACAACTTCGATTTCTTTGCGCCCTTCATCGCAGCCGGAGACCTGACCGTCAAGCAGATGCAGCATGCCTGTCAGCGCTATTATCTCGGTAAGACCAGGAGCGGCCAGCCGATCTTCTGGATGATGGACGACATGCTCACGCCTCTTGATGCTCATATTGGAACTTCTGCGTGGCTGTCGACCTTCCTCAAGGCTCGTGAGCCGCTCATCGCCTCCTGGCAAGTCACTCACTGCCTCTTCGGCCTTCATCTTCTCGCAGAGAGTTGTTTTTGTCCCGCAGAAATAAAAGAAATAAAGGAAAGTGCCTCCGGCACAGGCTGCGCGCAGAAGAGCGAAGCTGAAATTTCTGCGATTTCTGCTATTTCTGCGGGACTAACAAAAAACATCTGTATCGTGGAATCTGAGAGATCTGCTGTGATTCTGAGTGAGTTCTTCCCGGAGTATCTGTGGATGGCCTACGCCACGACAGCACATCTCCGTCCGGAGCTATTCGCTCCCTTACAAGGTCAGAGAGTTGTTCTATTCCCTCGTACCGATCCCACACTGTCTACTTTTCTTTTCTTCAAGGATCTTGCGACTATCGTCCGCCAGCAGTACGAGATCGACATCACTGTGGACGACACACTCGAAAAACGAGCCACTCCTGAACAGAAAGAGCGCTACATCGACCTGGTAGATTTTCTCTTCTCACACTGTTGAATATGTCACACAGATTGCACAGATTACACAGATTTCTTGGCGTCCTTCGGACTGCTTAACCTCCATTTCTTGCGTCTCTTCGGTAGCAAGCGGCATAGCCGAGTGCTGCAGGACTTGAAAAATCTGTGTGATCTGTGAGATCTGTGTGAGATTAATATCTCTGTCTTTGAACCCTTAAAAACATCAACGAATGAAAGCTATGTCTAAACAACAGCTGGCCGATAAGGCCGGCGTGAGCCTCAACACGCTCAGCAAATGGTGCAAACCCATCCAGAAAGAACTCCTGCAACTCGGTATGATCCCCGGTGCCAGGATGCTCCCGCCCGTCGTCGTCAAGTACATCGCAGAGCGATTCTGTATCGACCTCTAAATTCCCCTCCTGAGTAGGAGGGGTGCTATCAGGCGGGGTGGTCTGAACCGCCTTCCATCACTGTCAGAGATAGGACTTTACCCTGTCAATGATGCCTACTTACATAGTCATCGATAGGACTTTATATACCTAAGTCATGCCTACTTACTTCGTTACTCCCTATCACTGACTCAGTAAACCCCTATTACTTACGACATAAACTGGCAGGGTACACTTTATTTCACTTTATCTCTCACTATCTCACCTTATCTCACCGTAACTCCAAACCACATTTTCAAAATGTTGTACCTTTGCATCATCAGAGAAACGCTCTGAGAAAGTTGGAAAACGCTTGTCGCGCGGAAGCAAATTTTACATTTTTCACTATTCACTTTTCACTTTAAAACCATGAGTCAGAAATTCAAGAAACTCCAAAACCAGAACGACGACAGCACGGCGTTCGGCAAGTGGTTCGCCACGGCTGTCTACGACCAGCATTTCATCTCCACCGAGGAGCTGGCAGAGTTCATCCAGACCCAGGCATCAGTCAAGAAGTCCGACATCAAGGCCGTCCTCGACGAGCTTGGCAGTGCAATGAAGCACTTCTTCGAGCTGGGCCAGAAGGTGAAGCTCGACGGCATCGGCATCTTCAAGGTGGGATTCTCCAGCATCGGTGTGAACAAGAAGGAAGACTGCGGCGCGCAGAACATCACCACCCGTCGTGTGCTGTTCCAGCCTGAGAGCCAGCGTGTGGTGGTCGGCCAGGAGAAAAAGGACGGCAAGGTCAGGCAGAAGTTCGTCATCGTCAAGACGCTCGTGAAGGATGTCGTCTTCGAAGAGACCTACGACACCTCGCTGAAGCCCGAGGCTGATTCCGGCAATGGCAACGGCTAAGCCTCACGCGGAAGCCTCGTGATCTTTGATTTATTGTCCCGCAGAATGAAAGAAATAAAGGAAAGTGCCTTTGGCACAGCTACGCATTGTTAGCAATCCTATGGATGCTGTCTTCAAGAATGTTGTCCGTGTTGAAGTTTACAAGGATGCCGACCTTCAGACCCAATAGCCTGAGATATGTCCTGGTTTGTTTCCAAAAAACATCTTGCATTTCCTTTACGCTTTTGAGTTCAACAATGACTCTTCCCTCTACAAGAAGATCAAGCCGGAGAGCAGTCTTCAATAAGTGGCCGTCATAGTGTATTGGAACCTCAACTTGTCTTTCCACGGTTAGGCCACGTTTTTGAAGTTCATAAACCATGGCCTCTTCATATACTGACTCAAGTAGCCCTGGGCCAAGGTTCTTGTAGACATCATAAATAGCACCACGTATCAGGTATGTTATTTCATTATCAGTCATGATAAAAATTCTTTTATTTCTTTTATCTCTTGCGTCCCTTCGATAGCAAGCGGCATAGCCGAGCGCTGCGGGACTTCAATAAAAACATTTTATCAAACGAAAATATTACATTTCCATGAGAATCTTCAAGAACATTCCCGCCGAGAAGATCGGCAACTTCATCCTGACGGTCATCACCGCCTTCGTGTCAACCTTCCTCATGCAGAGCTGCATGAACCTCTAAGTCCACTCAGATCATTAATTGTCACACAGATCTCACAGATTGACACAGATTTCTTAGTCCTTGTCTAATTCACAATGCCGTATAGTCTGCGGCAGCCATCGACCTTGGTCGATATGATCTGTGCAATCTGAGAAATCTGTGTGACCTAAAAGAAAGAATTATGCGTAGAATTGATTTGATTGTCATTCACTGCACGGCGAGCCGCCCCGACCAGCACCTGACACTGGGGATGCTCGACAAGATGCACCAGGCCAAAGGCTGGAAATGCTGCGGCTACCACTACTACATCACCCGTGACGGACAGTTGCACTTCGGCCGCCCCGAAGAGATGGTCGGCGCCCACGCCCGGCACTACAATGCCCATTCCATCGGCATCTGTTACGAAGGTGGCCTTGACGAACGTGGTCGTTCAGCTGACACTCGTACCCCAGCCCAGCGTGCAGCCCTCATCGCCTTGCTCCGCTCTCTGAAACTCGATTACCCCAATGCCGAAATCGTAGGTCACCGCGAGTTGGAAGGCGTCCACAAAGACTGCCCCTCCTTCTCCTGCAGCGAGTACCGCGACTATTTCAAGCACCTCCGCTAGGCCATTGTGTATCCATAGTATTAAAAAATCCCTGGCAGTCTCACGACCTGCCAGGGATTTCAATTATAAAACCATTTTGCAAAATCAAATCTTCATTTTTCAAAGCATCAAATATTATGATCCAGAAGGAATTGTCTGGCTGAACAAGCCACAATTCCAGAGTCGTGAATCAGCACGACATTCGGATCCATTGTCACCACATACTTGGGGTAATTGTCCCTAATCAGTTTCAGGTTGCCAAACTCACGTTCGTAAGTATCTTCCCCTGTCACCTGCAATGCCACTTGAACATATAACACATCCTCACCACGACGGGCTACAAAGTCTATCTCCTTACCGTTCAGTTGCCCCACATACACATCATAGCCACTGCGCTTGAGTTTCAGATACACCGCACCTTCCAAAACCTTCTCTATACCCATAGCCTGCTTGTCACGGCACAGGTAGTTCCGCAGTCCCAAATCCTCGAAATAGTACTTGTCCTGCTGTTCAAACACACTCTTACCCTTGATGTCATAACGCTTTACGCGGTCTATCATATATGTGTCGCACAAGGCGTCCATATACTCACCTACCGTGTTCGCACTAACAGCTAGGCTGCTTCCTTTCAAGTATTTGGCTATGCTGTTGGCAGAGAAGACCTTTCCGCTGTTGTCTGCCACAAAGCGGGCCAGATTGTCCAACAGCGATACGTTACGCACATTTCTGCGGCGCACGATGTCCTTCACAAAGATGGTGTCGTAGATGCTGCCCAGATACTCCGTCCTAGTTCTCGCATCCTCCAATGGTATGCGGTACAAGAATGGCAGACCGCCCCAGCGTAGATACTCTGAGAAAGCATTGTCAGTGTCTTCCAATCCATAGAACAGTAGAAACTCCTGGTAGTCCAAGCTGCTCACATGAACACGATGATAGCGTCCTGCAAACGAGTTTGCAATGTCACTCGACAGCATAGCAGCATTGCTACCTGTCACCACCACATCCACACCATCCTGTTTTACCCAGTATCGCAAGGCTTTCTCAAACTCCACCACCTCCTGCACCTCATCGATAAGCACGTAGTTGCGGCGACCTTCCACCACAGCCTCTTTAATCTTTTCCGACAACTCCCGGAACGTAGTCAGATCTGCGTTCTCCGGGTTCTCCATATCTATGTAGATGACATTACCCTTATGCGACAGTTCTGCAGCCAGCAGCTCCAATAAACAGCTCTTTCCAGCACGCCTGTGCCCAGTCAGCACAACGGCCTCGCCTTTACCCAGCAAACTGCCGACCAAAGCGATATAGTCACCACGATTTATTCTCTCCATAATTAGATTTTTTTGCAAAAGTACAAAAACTTCTCAATATGCTGCGAATTTTACCTTCCTTTTAACACTGTTTAGATTTTTGTCACTGCAATATGTAGGTGTCCATAATCTGCGTTGAAAGTGTCGTCATCTGGCAAGTTAGTGATATGGCCTGTCGTCAGACTCAGTTCTGACAGGTCACCACTCATGGTTACCTCCCTGTAGTCACACGGATAAGAGATGAGTGATCCCGTATTCACGTCGTAAATCTCTTTTGTAAGCTCGTCATTAAAGTCTTTGGCGATATCCGAGGTATGGAATTGTTGTCCGCCACCGCTACTGCAGTTGTACTCGCGCCATCAAAAGACACAGCATTCGTTTGAGCTTGAGCGCCACGGTCATGATTGCCTGGAATCACCAGCGTTGGGATACCGACCTTGCGCAGTTCATCAAGCTTACTGATGACATACTTATGGCTCAGCTGCTCACCGTCTTTCGTCAGGTCTCCCGTGATCAGGACCAAATCCGGTTTTTTCTCGTCTTTGATCTTGGCCACCATCTCATCAAACAGCGCCTGGCTGTAGTCCACCATCTTACGCTGGCCACTTATATAATTTGTCCACGCCTCACCCTCGCTGACCAGCAGCTCAGGCGCCATCACATGCGGGTCCGAAAAGACGACAATCCTCTTTGTCTTAGGCATATCCATCTGTCCCGCACTTACCAAAAGTGGCAAGAACAATAGCAGAAACAATAAACT
>JAEEGG010020256.1_pt1 | contig 13320 bp, 10 predicted proteins | sample 9134161 | NCBI WGS metagenome assembly JAEEGG01 (sample SAMN16246543, study PRJNA631951) | gut metagenome | biome: gut microbiome; feature: rumen; material: CR-attached | host: Bos | place: Iran: Karaj | collected 2018-10 | reverse complement strand
GGTGTTGAAGACGATGTTAAGGTTTCTGCTGCTGAATCTTCTTATACTAGACCAGAAGAAGTTGAAGAATTCGTAACTAAGACTGGTTGTGACTCTTTGGCAATCGCTATTGGAACAAGCCATGGCGCTTATAAGTTCACTCCAGAACAGTGCACCAGAAACGAAAAAGGCATATTAGTTCCACCTCCACTGCGTTTCGACATTCTTGAAGAAGTTATGAAACGTTTGCCTGGTTTCCCGATAGTTCTTCACGGTTCTTCTTCTGTTCCACAGAACTTTGTTGAAATGATTAACAGCCACGGTGGCAAGATGCCAAATGCTATCGGCGTTCCAGAAGAACAGCTCAGAAAAGCTGCTGAATTGGCAGTTTGCAAAATCAACATTGACTCTGACTTGCGCCTTGCAATGACTGGAACAATCAGAGAATTCTTTGATGCTCATCCAGATAAATTCGACCCACGCGAATATCTCAAACCAGCTCGTGCTAACATTAAAGAACTTGTTCGCCATAAACTAAGAGACGTTCTTGGTTGTGCTGGTAAAGCCTGATTCAAAAAGAGGTGAAAGCCTCTCTTTAAGGATTAGGAATGAGAAGTGAGGAATTAGGAATTAATGTTCAGAAAGGCTCGTCATTGCGAGCCAATAGGCGTGGCAATCCAGCCTTTCTGAAATAGATTCTGAAAATCCCCCTTTGTCCCCCTTAAATAAAGGGGGTAATAATCTAGGTTTAGTGAATATTTTAGATGCTCCCCCAAAAGTGGGGGAGCTGTCGACCGAAGAGAGACTGAGGGGGCTGCATTGCAAAGCAATGCGGTAACATTACTTATCACCTACCACATATCACCTATTACTTTTTCTTTCCGACCATGAAATATTTTTATATATTACTAATTTCGATAGCTTGTCTTACTCTCACTGGCTGCGGCGGCGGTGGGGGAGGGGATAACGGTATAGTTCTTACTCCTCAGCAGCAGGAATTTGCTGATGTTGTTCATGCTTTTGCAACTGCAGTAAATGAAAAAGATAAAAAAAGAGCCATGGATTTGGTAATGTCAACTCTTTCGTATAACCAAACATATGGCTATAAAGAATTTAAGGATAGATTAGAAAACTTTATTGATAAAGCTGAGAATATTAATTTTCAAATTAATGAAATAGGTGTTTCTTTAAAACTATCAGATTTAAACGATGAATTAGCTGAAATTAGAGCTAATGTAACAATTAGTTATAATACAGATGCTGTTATAAAAGAAATTTTAGAAATTAATGTTGAAAAATCTGGTACTAGTTCAAACAACAAAGGAATTACTTTATTTCAAAAATATCCTGACGATGGTAGCTATATTTCTGCTTTTCCACCAGTTTTAGAATAAAAAAATAGGAGAGTGACCAATGAAAACTTCTTCGAAGATTACTGTTCAAGAAGATTTATTAAAAATTAGCATTGATGTTTTCGAAGCCGTATGGGGTTATTTGCTTTATGACAATATCAGTATTTTAGCTGATTCTAAAAGCAATATTCTAAGACTTTATTCTTTTGCGACAGGAAAAGAACAGACTTCTACAGATATTTCAAAAGATAATCTTGAAGAACTTTCTAAAAATCCTACTATAGAACTGAATTATTCATTGGGTGACAACAACACCGCTATTTTTAAAAAAGAAGCCATAGATGTAACTGGTAAGTTTATTGAAGCTATCGAAGCTCAGTTCAAAGGCAGAATATCTACTGCCATAGAATGTTATAAAGCCGTTTTAGAAGCTAATCCGAATAACTATAGAGCTTTTGGTTTGCTAGGTCGTTGTTTTAGAAATGAAGGAAAAAACGACGATGCTTACGAATGCTATAAAAAGGCTATTGAATTAGCCCCAAACTCTCCTGAAGCCTATTGTAACTTAGGTGTTCTTTTCCAAAAAGAAGGAGATGAAGAAAAAGCTCAAGCAGCTTACCTACAGGCTATTGAATTGGATAATTTTTATTGTAATGCTTTGGTTAAAAGAGCTGCTTGGTTATTGAAAAATAATCCTGATGATTATGAGTTAAAACTATATAATTTAAGACTTTCAGCGGTTCATCAAGATGTTACTTCTGCTCAGACTCATTTAAAGAATTATTATGAATTAATGAGTTTTGATAGAATTGCCTATTCAGATAAAGAAACCGCTTTATTTGGTGATTTTGCAGATTATAAACTTCAAAAGAAGTTAAAGATTATTGAAAGCTGTATTAATAATGGAGCTTATGCAGCTGCTTTGAATAATATGAAAGAAGTTCTTGAATCAACAAAAGGAACTTCTGCAGAAAACAAAGTTGCTGGCTGGTGTAATAGTAGAGCTAAACGTTCTTCTAAGCGTTTGGGTGATAAATTAGATTTTGATGTTTGGAAAGCTTTTAATAATATAGCTGAAACAACTCCAACAGAAGAAGATATGTCTAAGCAAGCTGAAGAAGCTTCTAGAAAAGAAGCTTTGGAAGAAGCAATGAAATTCGACAGAAAAGCTGCTGAGGCTGCAAGTAAGGCTGCTATAGCAGAAATGGAAAACAAAATTTCTGAAGATGGCGATTATGCTCAGCCTATTGCTGGACCTATCGAAAAAGAAGTAACTGAAGATGAAAGGGATGAAGCTCTTGCAGAACAGTCACTTTTAGGTGGAGAAGAGGATGTTCCCGCTCCAGATTCTGTCACAGTTTCAGAAGAACCAATGATGACAAGAGTTGAAGAGGTTCCTGCACCTAAACCAGTAACTCCAAAGCCAACACCAGAACCAACACCAGAGCCAGAATCTGATTCTGAAGTTGATTCTGATTCTGAAGTTGATTTAATGGCGAGTATAGATGATGTACCTCCACCACCACCAATTTCAGAAGAATCTATGTTGACTGGCGTTGATGATATTCCTGCACCTAAGCCAGCAGGTTCGATGTCTTTTAAAGAACCTCCTGTAAAACCAGTTTCTACTGATGATTTGATGGCTGGTATAGACAATACTCCAGCACCTGGTTTAAAACCGATGTCAACTGCAGAGCTGATGTCGGAAGCAAGTACCACTGATATTACTGAACCAGAAAGTTCTTTAAAACCAAAATCAACTGCTGAATTGCTCTCTGAAGCAAAAGATATGAACAATTCAGTGGAAGAAACTGAACCCTTGTTGAAACCAAAATCAACCGCAGAATTGATGGCAGAAGCAAAAGATATGAATGGCTCAGTAGATGAACCTGAAACTTTATTGAAACCTATGTCTACTGCAGAATTGATGGCACAGGCAAATAATATAGATATTTCTGTTCCTCCTTCGGAAGAAACTGCTTCTTATTTACAACCAAAATCAACTGCTGAATTAATGGCAGAAGCAAAAAATGTTGTTTTGCCACCAGAACCTGTATTGGATTCTCAGCCAGAAGAAAAGGCTAAAAACGCAGATAATAATGTTTCTTTAAATAAAGATTATAAATCACCTGTTAAAGGTGTTAATCCTGTTACTATTCAAGAATTCTTTATGTTGGTTCTTGTTGAAGTTATGAGAGACGGCGTTATTGAAGACGCAGAAAAGAGATTCTTGGAAAATCTTAAGAAATTCTTGAAAATATCTGATGAAGATTATAACAAAATGTATAATCACGTGCTTAAGCAGATTGCATTAAAAGGCAAGTTAGATAAGGGTGAAAGCGGAAAGTTTAATCCCAAGAGGGTTTTCAGAAATCTGTGTAAAGCTGCTTTAAGAGACGGTGTTTTACAGGATTCTGAAAAGAAAATACTTATTGCTACCAGCAAATTATTCAAAATTTCTGAAAAAGAATTTAAAACCATGCTTCTAGAGGCTAAAAAATGAATAGATTGATTCGTTGTCTTTCTATTGTTTTGTTAACTGTATTTTTATCTTTTTCTATAACTGAAATATATGCGGAAACTATTCAGATTCCTCAGTGGTACAGCTTGAAGGCATCTTTAAATAAACCGCCTGAAGTTGGTAAAATTGTGGAATTAAATGTGGAATTACAGTCTATTATTGGAGATTTAGACAATATTAGCGTTAGATTGATTCTTCCTGACGGCTGGACAGTTGATAAAAATACAAAAGAATTGAAAAAAATCGAATCAGGCAAAATAGAAAATATTAAGTTTTCTGTTTTACCTAAAACAGAACTATCTCAGGGTTCTATAGTTGTTGAAGCTGTTTTTGATATACCAAAATCCAGCATTAATAAAGCTATAGATAAATTAACAACAGATAAAAATATGGCAGAAAGCCTTAAAAATAGTGTTAATTCTTGGCCTAATCCCACAAAAAGGTATACAGATACTTCTTTTGCTATATTTCCAGAAGAATCTTTTTATCCGCTTTCTGGAGATATGTGGGTAACATATGCTGATAATCTTGCTCCAGATATTGGTTTTAAAGGACCTGTTTATTACGATGATTCTTTGATAAGTGTTCATCAGGCTCAGACTGATGTTGAAATGTATAATAAATTAAAAGAATTATTAAAATCTGATGCAAGTTTAGCAGATAAGCTGTCTGAAACAGGTATAGACTTGAATAAAAAGCATTTTGATTATATGAATGGTTTATATGTATTAGCTGTAGACGCATGGAAAAATAACGATTTTCAGACTTCTTTAGATTTTATAGAATTGTTGGAAAAGGAATCTACAGAGTTAAAAAAGAATTATGTTGATTATTTAAAAATTGCTACAGGTAATATGAGGGCTTTGGTTTTTTGGAAGCAAGGCCAGAAACGCCTTGCAGAAGAAGCTTTTAAGAAAGCTTTTTATCAAAATCGTAAGCATAAACTTCAAAGATATATTTTACGTAACTTAGGTTTATTAATGTATGCTTCAAAAGATAAATCAACAGCCCAACAAATGTTCTCATTAGCTAAGAATATGAAAGAGGGTTACACTCTTTTAGACAAAGAGTTAGAATTGCTTAAAAAGTAATGATGAATATTAGTTTATAAGCAGTTTTTATTTTTATATTTAATAATGAGCGATTTGATAGCAGAACTAAAATCTAGTGAACCATCAGTTGTTTGTGCTGCTATAGATGCTTTAGAGACAGTAGACCCAGAAGCTCTTAAAACCAATATTGTTGATCTGCTTCTTAATAGTAATGTTTGGGTTCGTTCAAGAGCTGCAAGAGCAATGTGTCGCTGGGATAGGTCAGAAGCAATACGTTATCTTGCAGAAATGCTTTTTTCAAAAAACAAAACAGAACGTGATGCCGCTTTAAATCATTCTCTTTTTTTCCCTTTTAATCAGATTGAAGCATTATTGCTTAAATATCTAACAGTAGAAAATGAGCCTGATATGATTCAAAAAGCTGGTTTGGTTTTTATGGCTAATCCAGATATAAAAACAGCTTTTCGTCTTTATGAAGCTCAAAATGCAACAAGAGGTCTTCGTTCAGATCTTATAAACAGTATATTAATGGGAGTTTTGGGTTCTCTTTATAAAGCTGAGTTAGAAAAGGATGTACCACTCATTCTTTTGAAGAAGATTAAGCTTGCTTATGAAGAAAAACGCAAAAAAATATATATAAAACATTTTTCTGCTTTGCTCAGTTCTGAGGAGGCAGAAATAAGATTGAACGCAGCTATTAAGCTTTGTGATCTTCTCAGGACCAATATTTGTGATGTTAGTTTCATTATTAAAGAATTTTTAGTATCAGAAAAAGACGAAAATGTTGCTAATAAAGTCAGACAGTATTTAGAGTCTTTTTCTATAAATATTGATTCTAAAAAAATAGAAAACCCAGAGCAGAGAAAAATACTTTATGCTTCGGTAACCAAAGATAATTATTCGCAGATTATTTCACCTCTTTTGCCGGATTTGAAAAAGATGGAAAACTCTGAACAAATATTAATACTTCATTTTATAGAAGAATATGGCAGTAAGGAAGATGCCAAATATGCTTTAAGTCTTTTAGATTCTGGTGAAGCTTCTATTAAGCAGGCTGTAATAGAAGCTGTCTGCAAAGTAGATCAAGATGCTTTGCAACCATATTTGCCAGAATTAATTAAAAGCGAATCAGATACCGTTAAAATTTCTGCTATAAATGCTTATTCTTTGGTAGATAAGACACAGGCTTTATTAGTCTTAGAAAGAATGATGAATTCTGTTAAAAATCAGCAAAGAAAGAATGCTTTATTTTGTTTGCAGAACTTAGATTTTGCTTCTGTTGGTGATATTTTGATTTCTTCGTTAAAAAGGGAAAAAGATAAAGAAATTAGAGATGAGCTGTTATCGGTTTTATATGATAATGCTAATGAAGAAATTTTTTATGATTTATATTTTCAATACAAAAATATGAAAAAAGAAGAGCAGGAAACTTTTGAACCATTTTTGACAAATTTGTCAGATAAACTAGCTTTGCAAAAATCTGGAATAAATTCCCAATACTATTGGGATGAAGCAGAATCTCGTTGGAATGAAGAAAGAAATATAATAAAACAAAGAGAAGCTTACCGTCTTGAAAGAGTTCAGTTATTGCGTGATGATAATCATGATGAAAAGATAGCACTATTGAAGTTTACTTTTGTCTGTCATTCTATAGGATTTTTGATTACGCTAATAATTTGGTTTGGTTTTATGGCTCCAAATGCCTGGATAAAAAACAATAATAACGACAAAGTTTTGGTTAATAAGGTTGAAAATCAGGAATTATTCCCTACAGAGCCGATTTCTATAAAGGGTGTTGTTGAAGACGTAAGTAATCAGCATAGGCAGGCTATGTTGACAGATGAAAGTGGTAAAAAATATCTGCTTATTTTTAACGAAGGCGATGTACTGCCAGAAAAGGGAAAAGATTTTTCAGCTCAGGTATTTGTTGAAGATTATTCTGATTCTGTATATACAGCGGAAGTATTGGTTATTTTTTAGTTTTTAATAATATATAATTACTGTACATAATTTTGTTTGACATGCAATTTCTTTTAAAGTAAAATTTGCCTATGGCAAAAATAGTTATAAATGAAGAAAAAAATAATGATGTCTGCATCTTACGCCCTTGTGGTTATGTTGACGAAAAGGGTGGGGCTGCTCTTTGCGAAGCTGCAGAGAATGCATTAAATGAAGGTTTTCAGAAAATTTTAATAAATTTTTCTGAATCTCCAGTAATAAATTCTCAAGGAATAGCTCAGATTATTGAATTAGCAGAAATAATCGTTGATGAAAAAGGCGGAGTTCTTGCTTATTGTGGTTTAAGTGAACTTTCAATTAGCGTATTTAAGATGGTTGGCCTTCTTCAGATGGGCGATTTATACACGGATGAAAAAGAGGCCTTAGGCTATCTAGCCAGTTAGCCGATAAATCATTATAATAGTACATAAGTATAGAAGACAAGGAGGTCTATATGCTAGCAGGTGTAAGCGGAAATAGTTTACATTCAAATCTATTACGCGCTGACGTTGCAACCAACAAATCGCTAGAACGTATTTCCAGTGGCAAAAAAATTAATCATGCCAGTGAAAATCCGGTTGGAAGTGCAATGTTGTCAGCATTCGATTCCCAGAGTCGTGCGTTGGCACAGTTGATGTCGAATCAGCAAAGTCAGGCATCAGTTTTACAAACTGCGTCAAGCTCGCTCACAACTACTTCTAACATTTTGCAGGGTATCAATAGTCTTGCTTTGCAAGCATCGAATGGAACCCTAACCGATTCGGACAGGGCTATGATTCAGCAACAGATTAATCAGCTTTCTTCCCAGATTAATATGAGTGCAAATCAGGCTCAGTATAATGGTCAGAATCTATTAGACGGTTCTTTCAGCACTACTCTTCAAAATGGTGAAAAATTTGCAATAGACTCTATGACAGCAGATGCTTTGGGTCTTAATAAGCTTTCTGTTGCGACACAGGGTGATGCAATGTCTGCTTCTGATTTAGCAAAATCTGCATTAAACAAGGTGGTTTCAACGCAGAGTAGCTTAGGAGCTGCAATTAGTGGCATTAATTCTAATATTGCAAATTTAGGAACCCAGTATATGAACGCTGTTTCAGCTCAATCTCAGATTGGCGACGTTGATATGGCTGGTGAGATAATGAATCTTACATTGTCTCAAATTCAATCTCAAGCTACATTAAAGGTTTACAGTATGAACGAGAATACTCGTTCTAATGTTTTAAATTTACTTAAAGAATGACTTTAAAACAATGCAATCATAATCGTGGTTTCACGATTATGATTGCTCTTATTATAGGTACCGTTTTATTAGTGCTTTCGGTAGTTCTTTATACTTTTGTTAGTCGCCAATATACTGGAATGCATATAATAGTAAACGGAGAAATTGCCCATTTTTTAGCTGAAACAGGTATAAATACTACAATTGGTACTATCAGAGAGAGGATAGGAAACAATCTTAATTCTGGAACAAAAGCTTTTGAAAAGCTTAAAGATATATTTTTAAATAGTAAATCTTTAGATAATATTTGTATAAATGATATTTTAGGTGACAGTTGGAACTCAGAATTAAAGAAATTTTCATCAGAAGTAGATAAAACAGCATCAATAGAAGTTAATGTATATTTAAAAGATTTTAAGCCTATTGAGACAAACCCAGGAGTATGGTGTGATTCAAAAGCCGTCAACGGATGGTTGGTTATTGAATCTGTAGGTGAATATAAGGGATCTGAACGCAAAATAAAAATTAAGCGTGCGATGAATGTTTTTAATATGGTTCCTGGGGTTATGAGTAAGTTTACTTTGTATTTGAATAATAGTACGAAAAAAAATGAGAATGATTATAATTTAATACGTAATGATTATAAAGGTATGATTACAGATGGCCCTCAGCCATTGATTTTATATAATCATGCTACTCCTGAATACCCTTTTGAACCTGGCAATATTGCTGATATTCTAAAAGAAGAAAAAGAATCAGATGTTTGGAAACAGCGTGGTTGGATATGGTTAAAAGGCAATAAAACACGTTTGAATTTATGTTCTGGAGCTGGTGATTTAGGTGAGATTTTTCATTTTTATGATGTAAGCAATCCGAATGTTTTTACTCCGGTACGTTTTGCCACACCAGTTCAAAGCCTTCCCGATTCGTTTTTTAAACCTATAACTCTTCCATGGGATAAAAGTAATGAATCTGTAAAAAATACTCCCTATCGTTTTTGGCATAGTTTTGTATTAGATAGTTTTCACGATAGAAGTAAAAGAATGCAAAGTGATGCCATGTATGAAGGGGATGTTCTTTCCGCTAAAGAACGAAATTATTATGGGGCTAAATCTTCTGTTCTTCATTTGTTTGGAGATGCAAGACAGGGTTATCAATCAAGAACAAGGGTAATAGGACCTGTTTATTCTGCTTTTGTACGCTTTGCCAATCTAGAAGTTAAACCTGAAGAAGCAGAAGTAAAAGAAATATTTGAAAATCAGGATCCAAAACCTATTTATCTACTTCGTTCTATTCCAGAAGAAAGTTATAATAATTCTTTAGACATTAAAGATTTTATGTGGCGAAGAGTAGGCGGACCTCTTTTAAAAATAGGTATGCTTTTTAAAAGATATGAAGAATACGCAAATTTAATGAGTTGTATCGTAGAAATGCCTTATGTGGAATCCTATAATACGATGCAGGATGTATACGATAAAAAGGTAAATAGAACATTTCCAACTATTAAGAAAGTTTTAAATATGGATAATGAGGGTGAAAGCCTTATTTCTAGAGACAATAATGTCTTTTATAAAGGGAAACCGGCTATAGAAGACTCTATTAAAATTATAAGACAAAGAGTTCAAGATGTTGTAACTGGACCAGCAGATTTTTGGAAAAAGTATCTTAACGAAAATGGTGAATTAGAGCTTAATAATGTTGTAGTTATAAAAAATACTGCAAGAGAAGAATTTACTATTCCTCCAGTGGGGAGTCCTCAGCCTCTTGTCGTTAAGGGTGGGGGCATTATCTTGTTGGAAAAAGGAAATATAAGCTTAAGAGGTATTTCTTTGGCTGATACTTCTGAGATTCTTACTGTTGCTACGGAAGATGATTGTCGTATAAGATTTGAATCGACAATGACGAATATGGTTGATATTATAGCTCCTAATGCTGAAGTTGATTATGGTTCTAAATTCGGGCTTTTTGGTTCACTCTGTGCTAAAACAATTTATGCAGATCATCGTTTTCAAGGTGGAGTTATTAGATATAGAGCAGCTCAAGATCCTACAAAAAGTAGTTATGATAAGTTTTATAAGATACTTATAGCAAAAAAAGATTCCTATTGGAATGAATAACCTAAATTTGATTTAAAGTTTTAGAAGGGCATAATAATGAAGAATAAAGGGTTGTCATTAGTAGAAATAACTATATCTATGGCAATATTGATTTTAGTTATGCTTCCTTCTTTTTTAACTTTTTCTTTCGGTAATCAGAATATACAGATGACTGAATCAGAATTTAGGGCTCATAGTGCAGCTCTCGAACTAATGGAGCAAACAATTTCTTTGCCTTTTGATATGTTAAAAGCTGGGTTTTATAGTGAGGATGAAATAAAGAATGGAGCTAAATTTGCTGATACTGAGGTTTTGTATCATCTAAGCTTTGATGAAGATTATAAGCTTAGTATGAATATTGAAGATATTGAAAAAAATAATCGCATATATTTTAAAAAAGTTTCTGTTACTGTTAAATACCCATTAACCAAAAACTCTAATCAGATGAAAAATTTCAACATAAAGGTAATTATTAATAATGATAATATCTAATAAAAGAGCATTTACTTTAGTTGAAATACTTGTTGCTTCTGGGGTTTCTGTTATTTTTCTTGGAATGGTAATAACTTTGTTTATGGGTTTTTCTAGAACTTTTTCTTCTGGAGAAGGCTCGGCAGTTCTTATGCAGGAATGTGCACTATTTGTTGCTAGACTGAGAAATGATATGAATAATGGCGTGAAAACAACAGATGGTAATTTTATAACATTAGATGAAAATCAGATTATGTTTAATGTTTATGATAGTGAAGAAGGAAAGGTAAAACCAGTTATATATACCGCTGTTCCACAAGCTAATGGTTATTATAACATGACAAGACGTATAGCAAATGGGGCTGCTCATAATATTGTTAAAGGTAAAATATCTTCATTTAGCTGGAATTTAATGGAAGAATCGATTCCAACAGGGGCTACTCCAATAAAAAGAATTAGCTTAGAGCTTAATTTAAAAATGGGAACTTCTGATTTAAAAAATAAGTCATTCGATTTTAAAACCACAATTTATCCGGTTCGAGCCAATAAAATGCAATAATTTTTATTATTAATAAATTATGATATAATTCATTCACAGTTTTTTCAGGACTTATTATGAAGAAAAAAGGCTTTACTCTCACAGAAATAATCATATCTACTTTAGTTTTATCTATAATAGCTATTGTTGTTATGTATCTTTTTCAGCGTAGTAATGCCGCTTTTTCTATTACTGTTTGGAAACAGGAAAGAGCTGCTCAGGCAGAAACTTTTTGGAGCCATTTTCGTAAACATATAGAAGAAGCTAGTGATTTACTTGAAATACCTGATAGTCAAATGGGAAAACCTCATCCAGAGGTTAAAAAGATAGAATCAAGGCCAATTTTAGTTCATACTTCTCCTAATACTGTTCAAGGGAAAGAAAATATATTAGCTTGGAATGTTTCTCATCTTGATTTTGATTTCTCTAGCGCAGGTGCTCATAGTAGCTCGTCAACTATTTATTATCTTGTGAAAGATGATAAAAAAGTTTATTTGATAGAGGGCAGAGGCACAAAACCTATTGCAGAATTAGATGATGTCACAGACATTAACTTTGATACCAGGTCTTTAAAATATACTAGCGAAAGATCTTATACTACCATAGTTGGTAAAGATGAATCCGTTCCTATAGAAGAGGTTGCTGGAACACTGTTAGAAATAACCTTAACTATTACTCCTCCTAAGAATTATATTGGGGAAGGCAACAGAATTCCCCATTCAAATAAATTTAAGTTGAATGTTGCTTCTAAAAAAACTAATAATGTTAGTTACCAATGAATAGAAATATTATTACAATTATATTTTCATTATTACCAGCGGTGTTATTGGCTCAAGAAGCTAATAATGCTACTTCTGAACCACAAATTGTTTTAGAAATACCTTCTTCGCCTTTAGGTTGGGTCGTAGCTCTTGTTTTTTTAGTCATTATAATTGTTCTGATTGCTGTTATAATAATGCTTACCAAAAAGAAAATGGATTCGAATTCTCCTTTGAATCCTGAAATAAAAAAAGATGTTGAAGAAGCTTATGCTAGAAAAGTAAAACGAGAGTATCTTGATAAACAGAAATTGCTAGATCAGAAGATTAATCAGGTTAGATTAAGATTTGCTATTGTTATGGGAAGAGTTAAAACTTTGCTTGATACTTTGTCCCCAGATAAACTGTTTAATGCTATTTGTGAGTTGATACAATCTGATGTTGGAGCAAATAGATATATTATTTTCCTTTTGGACAAAGAAAAGCATGAATTGTATCCATTCAGGTGGTTAGGCTATTCCGATCAAATAAAAAAAGTTTTAGTATTGCCTGATAATTTACCTCATATTCTTTGTTATGCTTTGAAGAAGAAACAAAATGTTTTTAAAGCTGACGCAGAATATGATCCTGAATTAGTTAAAATTATTGATAATAAGCCCAATCTGAATACTATGGTAGCTATACCATTGTATACTAGAGATAGAATTTTCGGAGTTATTCATATTGAATCATTTGAAGATGGTCATGATAAGATTGATGATAACGAAGCAAAGTTTTTAATGGCTTTGCCTTCTTTTATTGGTAGTGCTATTACAAACGCAGATATCTTTATGGAAACTCGTGAAGAATTAGAGTCTGCCCGTTTGATTAGTGAAAAAGAAATAGCAGAAAAAAGAAGATTGCACGACATTTTTTCTAGATATACTTCTTCTGAGTTGATTGAAGAATTATTAAAACACCCTGAAAAAGTTGATTTGGGCGGAACTGTTAAGCATGCTTCTATTTTATTCTCTGATATTGCTGGATTTACACATTTCAGTTCGCAACTTTCCCCAAAAGAAGTTGTCGTAGCTATGAACGATTATCTTTCTAGAATGACAGAAGTGGTTTTAAATTATCAAGGAGAAATAGATAAATTTATCGGTGATGCGGTAATGGCAAGATTTGGGGTTTTAAGCGATTTGCCTTACCCTTCTCAAAATGCTATTCAAGCAGCTGTTGCCATGCTTGAAGAATTGAAAAAGCTTAAAGCAGAGTGGGCTCAGCGTGGTATGGATTGCTTTAATATTAGAATAGGTATTGCTACTGGGCCTGTTTTGGCTGGAAATATAGG
>JAEEGG010020246.1_pt1 | contig 13323 bp, 10 predicted proteins | sample 9134161 | NCBI WGS metagenome assembly JAEEGG01 (sample SAMN16246543, study PRJNA631951) | gut metagenome | biome: gut microbiome; feature: rumen; material: CR-attached | host: Bos | place: Iran: Karaj | collected 2018-10 | reverse complement strand
CGTGCCGTCCGCATCCAGAAGCCCTCTCTGTCCGGCAATGACAATGCCCTCGTCGCTGAACGTCAGCCGAACGGCGCGCGCCATGCGGTTTCTGCACGTCAGCATCGAGATATACTCGGCAACAGCCTCCGCCCAGAACCCGCCGTCCTTGCGCAGATCGAACGTGCAGCATTCCATCGTCAGATAATGCGAGTATTCGTGCAGCAGCGCGAATCCTGCGACGTCCCAGTTGAGATACAGATAGATGCCCATGTCCGGTCCGAGATAGTACGCGCCCGCCTTGTTCCACTTCGCGCGCTCCGTTTTTGCGGCGAAGTCCGTATGAATATCGATCGACGGGATTTCTTCCTTCAAATATCCGTCCAGCGCCGCGATCGCGTCGGCAAAGTCGGCTTCCTGATTCGTCAGGATGGTTTCCAGTCCCGCAAAAAACGTTTCCTCGCCCATCTGTTCGATGTCGGCCGCCGCCAGATACCACGTTGCGTGCGGCGTACGAACGATGTACGGATAGCTTTCCGCGCTTCTGCCCTCGTTCTGTTCGACCGTATAGCCCGCAACGGTCCGCGCCTTCGCCCTGCAGCCGAGCGCCCCCGCGCACAGGAGCAGCGCAAGCAGCAGCGCTGCGATCCGAATACTGTGTTTCATGAAATCAACCCCCTCATGCTTTGGTTCTGTTCTTATGATACCGCACCCGCGTCCGCTTCTCAACCGCCGCTTTGCCGGAATACGGTCCGGTATTCCCCAAAAATCGGCGAAATACCGACGCGCCCTATACTTCCATCACGATCGGCAGGATCATCGGCGTGCGGCCCGTTTCGGTATACAGGAACGACTTGAGCTTGCTCTTGACCTGATTCTTGATCGCGGCGTATTCGCCCTTGTCCGCGGCCTCGTACCGCTTCGCCTCCTCATAGACCAGCTCGCTTGCGCGTCCGATCAGCGCCTCGTTGTCGCGCATGTTGATGAACCCGCGCGAATAGATCTCGACCGGCGCGAGGAGCCTTCCGGTCTCCGCGTCCAGCAGGATGACCGCCGCCACCAGCCCGTCCACCGAAAGCACCTTGCGGTCCTTCAGCACGACGTCCTCGACGTCGATCAGCCCGTCCACCATCACGCTGCCCGCCGGCACCGTTTCGCGCATCACGCCCTTGCGGGAGGTCAGCTCGATGACCGCGCCGTTGTGCGCAAGGAAGGTGTTCTCCGGCAGCACGCCCTGCTCGTTCGCAAGGTTCGCGTGCATCCGGAGGTGCCGCGCTTCGCCGTGCACCGGGATGAAGTACTTCGGCTTGATGATCTGCAGCATGAGCCGCAGCTCGCCGCGGCAGGCATGTCCGGACACGTGCACGTCCGCCATGCGGTCGTAGACGACCTCCGCGCCCTTTTCGTACAGCGCGTTGATCACGCGCGCGACGCCGCGTTCGTTGCCGGGGATCGCGCTCGCCGAGATGATGACCGTGTCGCCCGCGCCGACGTTCAGCTTGTGCGTGGCGTTTGCCATGCGCGTAAGCCCGCTCATGCGCTCGCCCTGACTGCCCGTCGTCATCACGCAGACCATGTGGTCCGGAATGTTCTTGAGATATTCCACCCGCACGATCTTCTCGGGCGGGATGTGCATGTAGCCGAGCTCCTGCGCGATCTTCACGATCTGTTCCATGCTCCGTCCCTGGAAGCACACGAACCGTCCGTGGTCGATCGCGACGTCGGCGACCTGCTGCAGCCGGTACACGTTGGACGCGAACGACGCGACGATCACGCGTCCCTGCGCCTTGTCAAAGCAGCGGTCGAAGGTCTCGCCGATCTCGCGTTCGCTCTGCGTGAAGCCGGGATGCTCGACGTTCGTGGAGTCCGAAAGCAGCGCCAGCACGCCCTTGGTGCCGTAGTACGCAAAGCGGTTGATGTCGATCGGTTCGCCGTCGATCGGCGTCGAATCGATCTTGAAGTCGCCGGTGTGAATCACCGTGCCGACCGGCGTCCGGATCGCAAACGCCACCGCGCCGGCGATCGAATGTCCCGTCTTGATGAACTCGACCGCAAAGCAGCCGAGCCGGACGCTCTCCTTCGGCGCGACGTCGACGACCGTGACGTCGGTGATGTGATGCTCCTCCAGCTTGTGCCGGATGAGCGCGTTCGTAAAGCGCGTGCCGTAGATCGGGCAGCGGAACTTCTGCATCGCATAGGGGATCGCCCCGATGTGATCCTCGTGCCCGTGTGTGACGCACATGCCGCGGATCCGGTCCGCGTGCTGTTCGAGGTACGTCATGTCCGGAATGACCACGTCGATTCCGAGCATCGCCTCGTCCGGAAAGATCAGCCCGCAGTCGACGATGAGGATGTCCTCGCCGTACTCGATCACGGTCATGTTTTTGCCGATCTCCCCCACCCCGCCCAGCGGGATGATTTTCAGTTTATTTCGCATAGATTCCTTTCTCAATATGGGACCGTCTTTCGACCGTCCTAATCGACACTCCCGTAAAAGAACAGGTTGCCGCCGATGTTTCGATAGAATTTCCGTCCGCCGAAGCCCTTGCCGATGCGTTCCGCGCAGAAGAACAGGATGTTTTCCGGCAGATCGAGATTGCCGTAAACAAAGATGTCCCGCGCCGCCTCGATGATTGCTTCCGGCGGATCGAAGGTTTTGAAGCGCTTGTTGTGCACGACCGAGAACTGTCCCTTGCGGAAGGTTTCGGTCTCGATGTCCGTCACCTCGCCGCCGAACCGCTTTGCGACGCACCGGTTGTACAGCACGCACAGCACCGCGCGGTACGCGCGCTCGTTGCGCGGTCCCGCCTCGAAATACGCGACGCGCGCGGCAAGCACGAGGTCCGCTTCCGTCACCTCGAACGCCTGCGCATACCGCGAAAGCGGCCGCATGCCGTGATGCTTTTGTCGAAGTCCCGACGGCGCAAACGCCTCCTGCGCGTCGTCGGGCTCCTCTGCCGGTACCCAGTTCGGATCCGGCGGGATGATCACCGGCGGCGCGGCGGGCGTCGCTTCGGGGGTTGCGCTCGGCGCGACCGTCACCCAGTCCTCGGCGGGCGGCGGCGTTGCCGCGCCGGTCACGGTCAGCGAAAGCGGCAGAAAACAGAGGGACAGCCATACGGCGAGCAGGCGCTTCATCGTCCGTTCCTTTCCCGGACGGAAACGCTCCCGTCCGTTACAAGATGTACTTCGAAATGTTGTCCTCGCCCCACTCCGCGGACAGATGCGCATCGACGTAGGCGCCGTCCACAACGACGTCGATCATCGGATGCTGCCCGTTCGCGTTGAAGGAGATGTCGTTCAACAGATTCTCCATAACCGTATGCAGACGGCGTGCGCCGATATTCTCGTTTTGTTCATTTGCGCGGAACGCGAACTTTGCAATTTCGCGCAGCGCGTCCTCGGTAAAGCTGAGATTCACGTTGTCGGGCTTCAGAAGCGCGGCGTACTGCTTGGTCACCGCGTTCTCCGGCTGCGTGAGGATCGCGTAGAAATCGTCCTCGGTGAGGTCCTTGAGCGTCACGCGGATCGGGAAGCGTCCCTGCAGCTCCGGAATCAGATCGGTGACCTTCGCGACGTGGAACGCGCCCGCGCCGATGAACAGGATGAAGTCCGTCTTGACCGGTCCGTACTTGGTCGACACCGTGGTGCCCTCGACGATCGGCAGGATGTCGCGCTGCACGCCCTCGCGCGAAACGTCCGCGCCCATGTGGTTGCTGCTGCCCGCGATCTTGTCGATCTCGTCCAGAAAGATGATGCCGTTCTGCTCGGCGTTTTCGAGCGCCTCGCGGTTCACGTCGTCGGGATCGATGCGCTTTTCGGATTCCTGCTGCAGGATCACCTTGCGCGCATGCTCGACCGGCATCTTCTTGACCTTTTTCTTCTTCGGCAGGATGTCGCCGAGCATGTCGCCCATGCTGATCTCCATGCCGCCCGCGCCGAACATCATCGCGGTCGCGCTTTCCTCGACCTCGAGTTCGACGATCTCTTTCTCCAAAAGCCCGCGTCTCAGCCGGTCCAGCGTCTGTTCGCGCAGCGTTCTTCTTGCCGCCTGCTCCTCCTCGGTGGGCTTGGGCTCCTCGGGCTGCGGCTGTCCGCTGCCGAGCAAAAACTGCAGCGGGTTCACCTGACGCTGCTGCCGCTTCTGTCCCGGCATCAGAAGGTCGACGAGCCGCTGCTCGGTCGCCGCCTCCGCAGGCTCCCTGACGCGGTCCATGCGCTTCTGCTTGGTGAGGCGGATCGATTCCTCGACGAGGTCGCGGATCATGCTCTCGACGTCTCTGCCGACGTAGCCGACCTCGGTGTACTTCGACGCCTCGACCTTGATGAACGGCGCGTCGACGAGCTTGGCAAGCCGCCGCGCGATCTCGGTCTTGCCGACGCCGGTCGGTCCGAGCATGATGATGTTCTTGGGCGTGATCTCCTCGCGCAGCTCCGGCGAAAGGCAGCTGCGTCTGTAACGGTTTCTGAGCGCGATCGCAACCGCGCGCTTGGCTTCGTCCTGACCGATGATGTAGCGGTCCAAAGCACTGACGATCTCTCTGGGCGTCACGGACGGATCACCTCCACATGAATATTGCCGTTGGTAAAGATGCAGATCGAACCGGCGATGCGCAGCGCTTCGCGCGCAATCGCCTCCGCATCCATGTCGGTATGCTCCTTCAAAGCCTTTGCCGCCGCAAGCGCGTACAGCCCGCCCGAGCCGATCGCCGCCACGTTGTCGTCCGGCTCCACGACCTCGCCGGTGCCGGACAGCACCAGCAGATCGTCCTTGTCCGCCACGATCATCATCGCCTCAAGCTGCCGCATGACCTTGTCGCTGCGCCAGTCCTGCGTGAGCGCGATCGCCGCGCGCTTCAGCGCGCCGCCGTGCATCTCCAGCTTTGCCTCGAACCGGTCGCACAGCGTGAACGCGTCCGCGACCGAGCCCGCAAATCCCACGACCACGCGGTCGTGATACAGCCTTCTGACCTTCTTGGCGTGCGCCTTCATGATCGCCTGCTGTCCCATCGTGATCTGACCGTCGCCCGCGATCGCGGTGACGCCGTTGCGGCGGACCGCAACGATGGTCGTTCCTTTCATCTGTTCCATCGGATGCACCTCCTCATAAATCTCGTTCCGTCTTCCGCATCCGCACCCGTTCGAGCGCGCGTTCGGACAGCTTCTGTCCGCGTTCCTGTTTCGAACGCACGCGCTCTTTGAGCGGATCCATGATGCCGAAGGTGATGTTCATCGGCTGAAAATCGCCGCCGTTGTATTCGGCAACGTAGTGTCCGAGCGCGCCGATCGCGGTTTCGGACGTGAAATCGACCGTCGGTCTGCCGCTGCATTTTTCGTACAGCCCGATCGCAGCGCATAGACCGCTCGCCGCCGATTCGATGTAGCCCTCGACGCCGGTCATCTGCCCCGCAAAGCAGAACAGCGGATCGTCCTTCAGGGAAAAATCAAAGTTCAGAATCTTCGGGGATTCCAGAAACGTGTTGCGGTGCATGACGCCGTAGCGCGCGTACGCCGCGTGCCCGAGTCCCGGGATCATGCCGAACACGCGCTTCTGTTCGGAGAATTTCAGGTTCGTCTGGAACCCGACGATGTTATAGAGCGTGCCGTCGCTGTTGTCGCGCCGCAGCTGCACCACCGCAAACGGACGCGCGCCGTTGTACGTGAGCCCGACCGGCTTCAGCGGTCCGTAGGCAAGCGTCAGCTCGCCGCGCTTCGCCATGACCTCGACCGGCATGCAGCCCTCGAACACCCGCGGCGTTTCAAACGCGTGCAGCGGCGCGGTCTCCGCCGTGACCAGCGCGTGCCAAAAGGCGAAATACTCCTCGCGCGTCATCGGGCAGTTGAGATAATCGCTGCCGCGGTCGTAGCGCGAAGCGGCAAAGATGCGGTCGTGCTCGAGCGATTCATAGGTCACGATCGGCGCCGCCGCGTCGTAGAAATGCAGGCTTCTGCCGAACCGCCGTTCGATCGCCTCGCACAGCGCGTCGCTCGTCAGAGGACCGGTCGCCACGATTGCGGGACCTTCGGGAAGCGAAGTGAGCTCCCCGGAAACGACCGTCAGGTTCGGAAACGCCCTGAGCGCTTCGGTGATGTACGCGGAAAACCCTTCGCGATCCACCGCAAGCGCCCCGCCCGCCGGAACGCGCGTGGCGTCCGCCGCCTGCATGACGAGCGAACCGAGCGTGCGCATCTCCTCCTTGAGCAGCCCGACGGCGTTTTCGAGCCGGTCGGAGCGCAGCGAGTTCGAGCACACCAGCTCCGCAAACCCGTCGCCCTTGTGCGCGGGCGTGCGCTTTTGCGGCTTCATCTCGTACAGCGTGACGCGAACGCCGCGCTTCAGCAGCTGATACGCCGCCTCCGCGCCCGCAAGCCCCGCGCCGACGACGGTGACATGCGGCTCACTCATCGGCTTTCCTGCTCTTCCGGAGGATCGTCTTGCACTCCGGATCCATGCACATGATGTAGGTGCCGTTGCTGCCGCGCTTCTGCACCATCACGCCGCCGCACTTCGGGCAGCGCGTCTTGACCGGCATATCCCAGCTCATGAAATCGCACTCCGGATAGCGCTCGCAGCCGAAGAACATGCGCTTTTTGCCGTGCTTTTTGATGATCGCCGCGCCGCACTTCGGGCAGGCGACGTCCTCGACCTTCTCGATGATCGACTTCGTGTTGCGGCAGGTCGGGAAGTTCGGGCAGGCGAGGAACTTGCCGAAGCGTCCGGTCTTGATGACCATCATCGCGCCGCACTTGTCGCACGGGACGTCGGAAACCTCGTCGGGAATCCTGATCTTTTCGGCGTTGACGCTCGCTTCCTCGACCGTCTTGATGAACGGATCGTAGAACTCGCCGACGACCGACTGCCAGCGCTCGGTGCCGTCCTCGACGGAGTCGAGCTCCTCCTCCATGTTCGCGGTGAACGCGATGTTCACGATGTCCGGAAAGCTCTGCTTCATCAGACCGGTGACGGCATAGCCGAGGTCGGTCGGCACGAGCGATTTCTTTTCGCGCATGATATAGCCGCGCTCCACGATCGTCGAGATCGTCGGCGCGTAGGTGGACGGACGGCCGATGCCCTTTTCCTCCAAGGTGCGCACGAGCGTCGCCTCGGTGTAGCGCGACGGCGCCTGCGTGAATTTCTGCTGCGGATCGAGCGCTTCGGAACGGAACTGCTCGCCCTCCGCGATCGGCGGAAGCTGCACGATCTCCTCGTCCTCCGCGTCCTTTCCCTCGGTGTACACCGCCGAGAAGCCCGCAAACTGCGTGTGTGAGCCGGTCGCCTTGAACTGCACGCCGTTCGCGTCGAACGTCACGGCGGTCTGCTCCAGAAGCTCGTCGCTCATCTGGCTTGCGAGGAAGCGTTCGTACACGAGCTTGTAAAGCTTGTACTGATCGCTCGAAAGATACTGCTTCAAGGTCTTCGGATCGTTGTTCACGTCGGTCGGACGGATCGCTTCGTGCGCGTCCTGCGCGTTGCGGCGTCCGCGGTAGACGTTCGGCGTACCCGGCACAAACGCCTCGCCGTACACTTCGCCGATGTACGCTCTCGCCGCCTTCTGCGCCTCGTCCGCGACGCGGACCGAGTCGGTACGGATATAGGTGATGAGGCCCGTCGCGCCCTTCTTGCCGATCTCCACGCCCTCATAGAGCTGCTGCGCGACCATCATGGTGCGCTTGGTCGTGAAGCTCAGCTTGCGCGAGGCGTCCTGCTGCATGCTCGACGTCGTGAACGGCGGCGCGGCATGCTTGCGCTTGTCGCTCTTTTTGACCTCGACCGCGGTGAACGCGGCGTCGCCGACGCGCCGGATGATCTCCTGTGTCTGCGCCGCGGTCTTCAGGTCGACCTTGCCGCCGTCGGTGCCGAAGAAGCGCACGTCGAAGGTCTTGCGCGCGTTGGCGCGCAGCTTTGCGGTCAGCATCCAGTACTCCTCGGGGACGAACGCGTTGATCTCGTCCTCGCGGTCGCACACGATGCGCGTCGCAACCGACTGCACGCGGCCCGCCGACAGACCTTTGCGGATCTTCGCCCAGAGGATCGGGCTGATCTTGTAGCCCACGATGCGGTCCAGCACGCGTCGCGCCTGCTGCGCGTCGACGAGGTCCATGTTGATCGCGCGCGGCTTTTTGAGCGCGTTTTTGATCGCCGCGGCGGTGATCTCGTTGAACTCGATGCGGCACTTGGAGCCGGTGTCCAGCTTCAGAATCTGCGCCAGATGCCACGAGATCGCTTCGCCCTCGCGGTCAGGGTCCGTCGCAAGAAGGATCCTGTCGGATTCCTTCGCTTCCTTCTTGATGCGCTCGAGCACCTCGCCGCGCCCGCGCAGGGTGATGTACTTCGGCTCGAACGCGTGATCGATGTCGACGCCGAGCTGCGATTTGGGCAGGTCGCGCACGTGTCCGTTGGACGCGACGACCTTGTATTTGCTCCCCAAAAATTTGCCGATGGTCTTTGCCTTTGCCGGCGACTCGACGATCACCAGCGTATGTTTCGTTTCCGCCATATCTTGCTCCTCTGCGTTATTGGTCGAATGTGACGACCGTATGGATGGTATCGAGCGCATAGATGCGCCCCGGAAGCTGCCGGATGACTTCTGTAAACAGCAGCCGCGTCAGCGCCGCGTTGAGCTCCTGCGCGGAGCACTCGATCGTGTCGAGCAGCTCGTCCGCGTCCTTTTCGCCCTGCAGCAGCGCCATGTAAATCTCCTGCCCGATTTCGCCGAGCGAGGTGAACGTCACCTTCTTTGCCGCGCCGTTCAGCACGTCGTCGCCCGCGTCGTCGGTAAACTCCGAAAGGATGTCCGCCGCGCAGGTCACGGGCTTCGCCTCGCCGCGCGCGATCATGCGGTTGGTGCCCGCGCTCATCGGATCGGTGATCCGCCCCGGCACCGCAAAGACCTCCCTGCCCTGCTCGCGGGCGCAGTCCGCCGTGATCGACGTGCCGCTGCGCTCCGCCGCCTCGATGACGACGACGCCGCGGGACATGCCGGACACGATGCGGTTCCTTGCCGGAAAGTTCGCCGCAAGCGGCGGCGTCTTGGGCAGCAGCTCGGTGACGATCGCGCCGCGTTCGATCACCTCGTCGAACAGGCGCTGATTCTCCTTCGGATAGACCTGATCGATGCCGCAGCCGAGCACCCCGATCACCGGACACGCCGCGCCGCCTGCTCTGAGCGCGCCCCTTGCCGCCGCGGTATCGATGCCCGCCGCAAGACCGGTGACGACCGTCGCCCCGCGCTCGGAAAGCTGTTCGCCCAGAAGTTCTGCGACGTCGTTCCCGTACGCGGTGCAGCTGCGCGAGCCGACCATCGCGATCGACAGCGGCAGTTCCTCCGGCAGCTTGCCCTTGACAAACAGCACCGACGGCGGATCGTAGATCTCACTTAGAAGCGCCGGATAGGCGTCGTCCTGCGCCGTCACGACCGTGACGCCGTTCTTTTGAAGCCACCCGCAGTAGCGATCGAGAAACGACGGTTCCGCCGCGGTGCAGAGCCGCTCGCGCACCGTGTCGCGCACATCCGCAAGCTGCGAGAAGTCGCGGCGTCCGACCGCCTCGTACGCTTCTTCCAGCGCGTCGAAGCGCGAGAGGATCTCATAGAACAGCCGCGGATCGCGATTGGTCGCGTAGTTGAGCCACAGCCACAGCCGCGTCGTTTCGTCCATTGCGCATCCTCCCCGTCCGGAAAAAAGTCTTCGACGTCTATCATAACACGAACGTTTTGCGTTTTCAATCCTATTATTATATGCAATTGTGACAATTCCGCAACAAAAAACCGCACGGAACCTCCGTGCGGCGTCAAATTCTGTCAAATCTACGGCGACATCTGCAGCAAGCTGCCGTCAAATGGAATCAGGGTTTCTCCATCCTCAAGAAGCAGGCCGTATTCGCTGTCGCATTTGACGACCGTCAAATGATAGTATAAATCGCTCGGTTTTTGGAACCAAATCCGGATCGGAAACAGTTCGCAGTCTTCCTTTGCCTGCCATGTCTCTATGATCGAATACGTGTCCTTTTGCTTGTATTCTTCCGGATCGATCGTGCTTTTGCCGTATGCTTCCAGTATGGCGTTCTGCGCGGAAAGGCGCAGCGTATGCCATGCGGTCTCCTCTCCGGTCGATTTGCCGATATCGATATGATCGACATTCTCCTTCGCGGGCGGCTGCATCATATCGCGTCGTACGAGCACAGAATACGGCAAATGCGGTACAAAGGTTCTCGGACTCAAATAAAACTCGTCGGGATCATTTTTCAATGTATAAACAAAAGCGTCATAGAATCTGGCGACCGCTTTCTTTTTCGGCGCATGAAGATGATCTCTTGTTGTTTCGTACTGACCGTACAGATTACCGTATGCATGATCGTGATAAACGTAAGAGGGATCCAGTCGCGGCAGCGTAATCAGCCGGATCACACGAAACAGGATTACGGCGCCGAACAGAATCAGGATTCCCAGCAAGATGTTTTTCAAGATCATTTTCGGCGTTGCATACTGTATTTTCAGCCGCAGAGAATACCATCCCCATTTGATCTTGTACCGGATAAAGGATATTTCAACTGCGATCCTCTTTCGGATCGACGATATTGCTTTGTTGTACGCCGCCGTTTCCTGCAGGGTTACTTTTGTCTCGGGCGCCGTCTTTTCGCTGACGCGTTCCCCTCTCAAAAGTGCGCGAAGATCGACCTCGTAAAAATCCGCAAGCTCCAGAAGAAGCTCAATATCCGGCATATGGACTCCGTTTTCCCATCGGGAGACCGTCTTGACGGATACGTTGAACTGCGCCGCAAGCTGCTCCTGTGTGAGTCCTTTTTCCTTGCGAAGCTCTCTTAAGCACGCGCCGATCTTTTGCAGGTCCATCGATCCTCCCTCCTTTCAGAAGGAAATCATACATGAAAACGCGTCAGAAGTACAGGACGCAGAACGTCCGGTCCCGGATTCCGGGATGAAAACCGCATGTCACGGGATCAAAGATTCGAAAGCATCGCCATGCTGCGGTACTGGATCGCCTCGGCGTAGTGTTCCGGCAGGATCGTTTCGCTGTTTTCGAGGTCCGCGATCGTGCGGGCGACCTTCAGCACGCGCTGATAGGCGCGCGCGGACAGCTGCAGCTTTTGAAACGCGCTTTTCAGGAGCTGTTCGGATGCGCCGGTCGGATTGCAGTACCGGCGGATCAGCGGTCCGTTCATCTCGGCGTTGGTGCGGATGCCGTCGTTCTGAAAGCGCGCGCGCTGCCGTTCCCTTGCCGCCGTGACGCGCGCACGGATCGTTTCGGAGGGTTCCGCCGCGCGGCGGTCGCTGATCTCGCGATAGCCGACCTCGGTCATTTCGATGTGCAGATCGATGCGGTCCAACAGCGGTCCCGAGATGCGTCCGGCGTAGCGGCGGATCTGCGCTGTCGTACAGGTGCACGGTCTGGTGCGCGAACCGCGGTTGCCGCACGGGCACGGGTTCATCGCCGCGACCAACAGGAATCTTGCGGGATACGTCGCCGTCACGGCGGCGCGGCTGATCGTCACGAACCCGTCCTCCAGAGGCTGTCTCAGCGCTTCGAGCACGTCGCGCTGAAACTCCGGCAACTCGTCCAGAAACAGCACGCCGTTGTGCGCCAGACTGATTTCGCCCGGGACGGCGCGCGCACCGCCGCCGATCAAAGACGCCGCGCTTGCGCCGTGGTGCGGCGCGCGGAACGGACGCTCGGTGATCAGCCCCTCCGTCCCCTTCATCGCGCCGGTGACCGAATGGATCTTGGTGGTTTCGAGCGCTTCCTCGAACGTCATGTCCGGCAGAATCGACGGGATTGCGCGGGCGAGCATCGTCTTGCCGCTGCCCGGCGTGCCGCACAGCAGGATGTTGTGGTTGCCCGCGACGGCGATCTCCGCCGCGCGCTTCGCCGCGCCCTGCCCGCGGATCTCGGAAAAATCGATCGCCGCTTTGTGCGTGCCGCCGCAAAACGCGTGCGGCTCGACCGCAGGAATCGCGATTTCGCCGCGCAGATGCGCGACCAGCGTCTGAAGCGTTTCGACCGGAAACACCCTTGCGCCGCGGATGTACGCCGCCTCCGCCGCGTTGTCCGCCGGTACGAAGAACACGGAATAGCCCTTGTCGTACGCGTCGATCAGCATCGGCAGGATGCCGGCGATCGGACGCACCGCACCGGAAAGTGCAAGCTCGCCGAGCACGATCGCACCCTTCGGCACGGGCTTCAGCGCGCCGCTTGCGACGAGGATCGACAGCGCGATCGGCAGGTCGTAGACCGAGCCTTCCTTTTTGAGGTCGGCGGGCGCCAGATTGACCGTGATGCGCGCGGTGGGAAACGCAAAGCCGGAATGCCGGATCGCCGCCTGCACGCGCTCGCGCGATTCCTTGACCGCGGCGTCGGGCAGACCGACCGTTTCATAGCACGGCAGCCCCGCGGCGATGTCCGTTTCGACCGTCACGGGATAGCCGTTCAGCGCGATGAGACCGTAGCTTTCCACCTTCGCAAGCATCGTTCATTCCTCCGTCGGTTCGGGTTCCTTTTTGCGGAACACAAAGAGCTTGTTGCCGATAAAGTTGACGAGCAGCGCAATGCCGGACGCAAGCAGCAGGCAGAAGCGCTCGCCGTTGAGCAGTTTTGTGAAGAAGTTCTCGCCCGCAAAGCCCGTCCACCACGCGTCGAGGTGCAGCAAATCGCGCAGCACCCACTGCAGCAGCAGCGAGAGCCCGAGCGTGACGAGGTTGACGGCGATGAACGTGACGATCTCACGCGCGTCGCGGCGGCGCTCCTCACGGAACGTCCAGCGCGAATTCCAGAAATAGCTGTTGGCGATGCCGCAGGCGTAGCCGACGATCTTGGCAAGGTAGAAGATGCCGAACGCCGCGTTCAGCACGAACGACACCAGCAGGTCGATCAGCGTGTTCGACACGCCGATCAGCCCGAATTTCAACAGCTGAATGAAGCTCTTTTTGCCCTCAGACGCCGACATAGTACACCTTTCCGAAAACGGCAAGCACGTTTTCTATGAACTTCGCGTATCCGTACGGCACGGGCAGTCCCGAAATCGCCGGATACATCAGCAAAAATTCGACCGCCGCAACCGCAAGCCAGATCCACTTGAGACAGGCAAGGCGCGGATACTTTTTCTCCGCATAAAGCAGGAGCAGCAGCGTCATCAGCATGACGAACGGCAGCGTCGAGAAGTAGTGATACAGGAACACGCACCGCGTGACGAGCGCCCACGGCAGCAGCCCCGCAAGGATGCCGACCAGCACGAACGGGAACGCGCGGTCCTTGCGGCATTCGGGATTCTTGAACCACTCGACGATCGCAAACACCGTGCCGAACGCCGACACGTACCACACCGCCGGATTG